>JGI25128J35275_1000446_pt1 | contig 12887 bp, 18 predicted proteins | sample ETNvirenome_2_60_FD_35275 | JGI IMG/M metagenome (IMG submission 35275)
TCTTCTCATCCTAAAATACACAAACGTATAGCTAGTATCCGGCACAGGCCACAGGTTTATTCTAGGTGTCGCTAACCTTTCCACAAACACTTGGATTGGCCTACCAGTTGTTAACTTGTTAGGGATAGACGCGTAAGTGCTAACACCAATACGACTTATGGTAAGATCTGATTGGGTTGCAGCATTACCCGCATTAGTGCGAATTACATGGTCAAGCAGATCTACNGTGTCTGCTGGCAAGCTATATTGTGCTGTTCCTGCAGTAACTGAAATTGTACCGCTATCAATAGTCCACATATTGATACCGCGATTCTGCCACTCAATAGTCATCAGGTTCATGGATCTGCGAGCAGTGCGAAGATCATACCCAGACCGCATCTCACGTCCAGCACGCTCCCACGCCTCTTCAGCGATTTCAGTGAAATCCATATCAAATGCGGTGGTGCCTGACGTTGCCATCTATTTCTTCCTTTTCCGGCGAGCTGCTTCTACTCGTCTTGGCTTACCTGCTGGTTGTCCAAGTCGTTTCTTTTGGCTAATACGTTTTCTTTTTTCAGAGGACGACATTTCGGACGACGTTTTTGGAGTTTTTGAAGAAACCCGTTTGGAAGGGCGGCAGTAAGGAGTTCCACGCTTTTCACCCTTTTGTCGGCCACACGCTTTGCCAGTGCGTACATCTTTCCAATCCTCTTTAAACCATCGCTTTAGCGCTAGTCCTTTTTTAGTTTTACGTACCGCCATAAAAGCCTCACACGTACTTTGTAACTTTGCGGCGATTCTCTTGGACTACACCACAACCTCTAGCTATGTTGGGGTTACGAGCAGCCCGTTTTCTTCTAGCCATACCACCACCAGAGAGTTGTACAACTCCCCCAGTGGCTTTCTTCTTTTTCTTTTTGCCACCAGTGCCATAATTAGCAGCACCAACTTTTCGGCATTTCGCAATAGCCCCTGAAGCATACGCGCTCGGGAAAACCTTGTAGCGAGATTTTACTTTGTGGTAACAAGCGTCTTTAGGCATTACGTTTTCTCCTAGCTAACCCACCACGGCCACGAACCTTACCGCCCTTTTTGAGTTTTACTTCATTCTCTGTAAAAATATTATTTCCTACATAATCCATGACCTTCATCTTTTGATCGTCAGTCATATCTTTTTTGTTGCGGATTACTCTATCAAATTTGTCAGCCCTTTTGAGCTTGTCTTTCTGTTTTTTTATTTTTGCGATAGCTTTTTTATCACCACGTCTTGCTCTTGTTTCAAGCTCACCAAAACCCATGTACTCGTTCATTTTTTAGCCTTTCTTATGCTTTCTTTGCCTTGGCGAAAGATCTTTGCGACTTCGGTTTTACCCATCACTTTGGCTCTTTGTTCACCTACGGTCAGGATTTGAATTTTTCTTGCAAAAGGCTTTCTAACTTTCTTAACTTTTGCGACTGTCGCTCGAGCATCTGCTGGAGTAGCGAATTTAATACCAACTGTGTCTCTAGGGTTTTCATCAGTATAGAGCCTACGTCCTGATCCTTTTGGTTTTTTTCCTGTGCCAACTTTGGGATCCTTACGTTTTGTCACTACTTCTTACCACCCTTTTTACCACCTTTGGACATCATGACCATTTTTGCAGGACGAAAACCTTTAGAAGCTATACCTACACCACGGACCTTGCCGCCATTCTTGTAGCCCTTCTTGGTCATGCCACCTTTGGCCATGCCTTTTTTCTTCATCATACCACCAGCAGCCATGCCCTTTTTGGTCATGCCACCCATCTTGTAGCCTTTTTTCTTCATCATGCCACCAGCAGCCTTTTTTGGCAGTTTGTCAAACATGCTGAGATCTAGGTCTTTTACCTTGCTATCGGGACTCTTTTTACCAAGACCCTTCTTCATCAGGTCTTTCATGCCCTTCTTCATTGTCTTATTGTCAGTCATCAGACTCATCCTTATACAAATTGTTGAACACTCGGTTAGTATCCCACACATAGCCTACATCTTCTTTTGAGTTGTAGCTGTGCTGGTTTGGTCTGAAGTCTGGAGCGCCTTCGCCCGTTTCAAACCACGCAGGATGCGTAACCCGCACCCGATTATTAGGTAACGCTACCATGTTACCTGTAAACTCGCCAGCATCTAACAATTCAAGCACATGGCTTTGTTTGTGTTGTGCTGGATCATCTGCAATCTCACTGTCTGTGTAATCGACAGTAAAGTAATATTTCGCAGGGTAGAACTCACCATCTACCTTGGCTATCCAAGGCGCGGGCGATGCTCGTTCAATCTTGTATATTGAATGATAGTGGGACATACAGTCCCAAGGCTGCGCTAGGTAGGGTGGTAGCTCTGTAGGCCACTCTTCGTACGGTGTGTCTGCTACAAGCGCTGTGAGGGGCATCCTAGCCCACATTGCACCGCCATGTACGTTAGGCTCGTCAGTGTCATCTGACTCACACCCTGTGAAGATAACCTGAAAGCTAAGAGTGCGGTTGGGCATAGTGGTTACAGCAACAACCATGGCATGTAGAAACTCGCCGTGATACTCTTCTAAGTTCTTGGTGTATTCTCTACGAACCCAAGCCTTGAAGTATGGTATATTGGACTGTAAGTACGGCATCTAGCATTTCCATCTCTTCCTTGCCTGCCGCAGTCTTGAATTAGGATCTTTAGCAGCCTTCGGAAACTTTTTCATTTGTCCTGCACTACGAGCGCAATATGACTTGCGCCGTTTTGCAGCTTTACTACCAGCCTTTACCTTACCAGTAACTGCGGTTTTTAACTTACTGCCGGGGTTATCTCTACGATATTTAGCAACCCCCTTTTTAGTCATTCCAGCACCAGATTTAGTGGGGCGCTTATGTCCGCCACCAATCGTATGGCCCTTCATTGTGCCTTTACGTCTAGCCATGGAAGAACGTCATCATGTCTATGGTAGCTATCGTATATTTGACTGACATGCCATCTTCAAACAGAACGCCATCTGCTGGTATAGTTCTATCCAATGTGGTGTTGTCAGTGCCTATGGTACGAGATTTAAACAAAGCAGAACCGTTCTCAGGGGTATTGTTGAAGAACTCAACTGTCCCTGCGGTGCCACCAGATACTATAGAAAATCCTTTGAGTCTGATTCTGTTGCTGCCATTTATGGCTTCTGCGCAAAGATCTCCTGACCCTACTTTAATGTTTGCTGCATACTGAGCGGAACACTCGACAGCACTTACTGTCAGAAACAACTTAGTGCCTGCTACAGCTTCAGCACTACCAGTAGAAGTTATTACTTCTGTCATGGCATTGCCGTAAACATCTGTACCTGTAATCGTGCAAGTTTTTGCGTTGTCACCCGTACCTGTGGTCGTAACAGTAACGTTCCTAGCACCGCCCCCTGCAAAGGTGGTGTTGGCCATGGTTGCACTGGTGTTTGGTCTTGCGGCGGTTACTAAGCGATCATCATCTGATGCGTTCTCATCGCTAATAAACTTAGCTTTTATGTCTGAGCTATGACCCATATCAATCTCCTTCAAGAAAGGAGAGAGGTGTCCCCCTCTCCGTTAATATTAGCCATTAGCATAGTCAAAAGCTGCACCGTGAATCTTAACAACGATCTTGCCAGCCGTATAAGCAGCCTCTGTGGCATCACCTGATGTAAGGTACAGATACTTCTTGCTCAGAGCTGCTAGCGTAGAGCCTGCGTCCATCTCGTTATGAAGACCCAATGTCAGATCACCGTTGTTAAACAACACAGTGCCGCTAGTCACTGCAGCATTTTCTGCCGTTGTGCCTGTTGCGGAGCAAACAAGGTTAATGTCTGGATCACCGCCAGTTGGAACCTCAAGACAGATAAACTCTAGCTTGTAAGGAATACCATTTACTGCGCTTGTAAGCTCTGCAATGTACGCGTTTGCTGCGCCGCCATCAGTACCGATAACGTCGTTAGCAGCACCGCCAGATGCTAGTCCACCATGCAGATCAACGAGGATAGTGGTAACAATATCTCCACCAATCTTATTGATGAAAGTATTGATTGCTGCATCAGCAATACCAGAACCATGTGCATTGGGAGTAACGTTAAAAATTGTAGCTGCTGTACCCAAGCTGGCGTTATTCGAGCCTACGGTTGTACCCGCTGCAACAATGTTATCTCTACCAGACGTAGCGACTTTTTGAACTTCAAGAACGCCACCGCTACTAGCGTTTAGCTGCTCCGTAAAAGTTCCTAAAGTGGAGCTTTTAGTTACAACTTTAAATCCGTTTTCGGCGCGGACTGCACCGTTAAAGGTAGTATTAGCCATGTCTATCTCCTGTCGTGGCTAGTGTCAGCCGCTCAATGCAACTGTCAGGGATAATGTATCGTATAGGAAAAAGAGGGGAGTAGCAAGCCACCCCCCTCTAATCCAGTTAAGCTCCGGGTGAACCGAAGATACCCAGTGGGTCGGATACACCGAATGAATAACGCTCACGGGCCTTATACCGGCTGTTGCCAGTATCGAAGTCAGCATCCATAGAGGTAGCCATTGGGCTACGTGTGAAGTGCTTCAGGCCGTTAGGAACATCAGTCATAAGGAAGAACGCATCAGTATCTGTTAGATAATGATTGACCGTGTAACCTTCAGGGACAGAACCATTATTGCGAAGTGCGTTCAGGTCGTTGTCCGCTGTACCCACACGTCCCTCGGTCTCCAGCAAACGAGTTGCTACAAACTGTAGATTCGGTGGGATGACCAACTTACGAGGCTTTGCTGCAATTAGCAGGCCGCGCTCATCAGTCCAACCTGCAATCTGAATAACGGCGGCTTCAAGTGAAGTCTCGTTAAGATCGGCTGCGGTTGCAGGCTCATTAGAGTTAGTGCCACCATTAACAAGCGGGTGGGCTGTGGAGCAAAGCTCTACGCCATCGCCGTATGTGGTGCCGCTAGAAAAGGCATTATTAAGAATGGTCGCTGCCTTAACTTGTTTTGTGTACGCCATAGCACGAGCGAGCGCCTTTGTATAACGAGCTGACAGTGAGTCATACAAGTTATCTTCAATAGCCTCTTCAGTGATTGAAAAGCCCATTGCAACGGTCTCGTGTGAATAGCGAGCGGTGAACGCCTCTTGTGCGTTGTCATATTCGATGGCAGAGCCTTCGTTTTTGACTGGTGCTGCTGAGAATCCCGATAATTTGGTCTCCTCCTCAAAAGAGCGATCAGAAGTCTCTGTTTCAAAGATCTCTGCGTGTTCTTCACCGTATTTTGCGTACTCCAATCCGAACAGAGCGTTCAGGCCGGGAAGGAGTTCTTTAAGTAGTTGTGCGCGTGAAATAGCCATTTTCTACTCCTCCTTATACGCCGACAGTATGGTTGTAACGGTGGTAAGTCTCTGTGAGCTTAACAATAAACTCAACAAAGTTACCAGAACTGTTCGCTGTATCAGGCACAACATCAACAACAGTAATCGGCAGGATTGTCGTTACGTTGTTAATGAACACACCCATACGGCTATTACCTGACGCTGTCACACCAGTATTAAGCACAAGCTCTGCGTTGCAAGAGATTGCGTTAGCACGAGTGATATACGCAGGAAGCAGTCCACCAGTTGCGCCATCAGCAGACGCGCTAGTGCAATTTACCACCTTGAACAGTACGTTTGGATCGTCACATACATAGGCTTCAATATCAGAAGCTACGATGCTTCCGGGGTAGCTTTGGCGGAAGGTCAGTTGACCTGTATTCGGATCTGTATAGCTACAGCCCATGAACACACCAATAACACCAACAACAGGCGACGTATCGTTCTGTAGTGTGGTGATAATAACAGTACCATCGTTCTTGTACTGCACCACGTCTCCGTAGAAAAGAGCCGTGCCGTAGTTTGAAGCAATGGGTACCTTACGTGTAGAACCCGCATAATTATGGCCACCAATCATTCCGACTGGGCGGAGGCCATATGGGGCATCAATGGTAGGATATGCCATCTATTTGTCTCCAGACAACAAGGGTTTAATGTTAACCCCCAGCGCCAAAAGTAACCTTTGACTTCCGCTCATGGAAGAGCGGCATACGAGGGTCGTTTTCTCTCATAAGGTTGTTGTCAACTGATTCAATCTGGCCTCTAGTTTGCTGCTCATAATAAGCGGTGCGTTCATCAATCAGTTCTTGCGAAGCCTTACAAAGTATAAGACCACCAATCACAATGTTATCTTTAAACTTCTCGTTCTCGATAGTAGCCATTGTAATCTCTGGATGATCTGTAGCTTTTACAGGCTCCCAACCTTCACGAAATTTAGAAGAAACATTAGTGGCGTCAGTTTGCCCCTGCGTGGCGACTCTAATCCAGCGAAATGCGTAACCCGGCTCGGGATTCGGTGACGGCAAGGTCTCAGGTCTTTGCCAAGCTCTAGTACGAGTCGTTTTTTCGCGGGTGGTCTGTTCACGGTTTATACGGTTTTCAGCCATTAGTTTTTCCTCATCTCTTCTGCAACCTTTTGGGCGTATAGTTCTAGAGGTACTCCAAGTCGTTTAGCGATGTTAACCTGTGTTTGCGTTAGCTTAATCTTCTTAGGTGCTGCGCTCCGCGTTGCGGGTGCAACCACATTTGGTTGTTTTTTCGGCTCTTCGACTTCTACAGTATCCTCAAAATTCTCAGGGAATACTTGGCGCATACGAGTGTCTATCTTCTCGTAGTATTCATCACTCCCTACGGCTACGCCGCTGTTTAGGAGCTTTTGGTGCAACCCTAGTGCTAGCGATGTCATTTCTTCGTCAGAGTTAAACCACGGGTTGGCCCGCGCCCACTCATCAGCTCTAGCATCAACTACCACTGGGGCGGTTTCTGTTGGTAAGTTAACAGGAGTTTCTTCTTCCTGTAAAGCAGGAAGTTTGAAATTATTTAGCCTATCGGCCTTAATCTTAGCAGCGGTTAAGTTTTCTTGTGCTTCAACGACTGCCTCTGCATCTCCAGCCTCATATGCCTCTTTGTATTTAGATTTGGCTTGCTCTAGATCGCCTGCAGCAGATCGTTTGGCTTGGTCAAGCATAGTTGATTGATTCTTACCAACCGTGCCTTTTAATTCTTTATTTTCATCTATTAATTTTTTAGCATACGCTTCTAGCTCTTGCCTTTCGCGGAGGGCTGTTTCTTTTGCCCGCCTTTCGTCGTGGTAGCCTTTGCTGAAATGCTTGATTCTGTTTTTGACCTTGTCAGAGTATTCTTCAAGTTCGTCATCAGTGATATCAGCCGGTGGCTCAGAAGCCTTACGCCCCCTATCAGCTTTTGGCGTATCATCAACAACCTCAACTTCAAATCCAACATCTTCAGTGTCCTCTTTACTCGCAGGTTTTGCCTCAGACTTCTCAGGTTTCTTGCCAGAAAGATCAATCTCAACGGCACTGGAACTCTCCACTTCAATCTCTGGCTTTTTAGTGTCTTCATCTGGGAATGTATATTCGACCTTTTGAAACGCCATTACTTAGCCCCTTATACTTTGCAGATACCACGAGGATCAGGAACCACTGCCTCAATGGAATCGTCATTCATCAACCTAAACTCTTTGCCATTTACCTTGAACCTAGTGCCTGTGTTCATGCGGAACATCACATAATCACCCACTTTACACCATGGACCGGAAGGAAACCGCTCTTCATCGCTATAGGCGCTTTCGCCCATGTCGATCACTGCTCCCATGATAGACATGATGTACTCTTTGTGTTTTTCACTGTCTGTCTTCAGCAGACTACTACCTTGGTAGTAATCTTCAATGTCAGGTAAAGCTACCAGTATGCGATATCCACAAGGCTTGGGTAGTTGTGCATCCCAATCTTCATCAGGAGTAATTTTTTTGATTGCTTCAGTCATCATCATCTTCCAGTTGATTGCGCGAGAGGTCGTTTACGTAGTTAAGACAGGCGTCGAGACCTCGGATCAAGCCTGTAACTTCCTTGTATTGAGCGAAGTCTTTAGCTCCACCAGCACCAAGAAACTCTAATGCAGAGGACTTATCCTCGTTTAGTTTGTCAGAAAGCACGTCAAAGACGGTTTTAGCCATTCTACTTCTTCTTTTTAAATGTGCGTTTGCGTTGATTTCTTTGGTTTTTTTCTATTTTTGTTAGCGTCCTTGCTTGTTTAGCGTGAGTTTTTGATGCCTTTTTCAGACCCTTAATGACTTTTTTTAGAGGTTTTGTGTTATTGGACATTATTCTTTACCCCCACCTGTAGCAACAATCTTGGCTACTTCCAGATCTGTCTTGTTCTGCTCGGCACGTTTGTTAGCTCGCATCTGTACACCAGCTTTCTTGGCGTCAATACCGACTTCTATCTTCTCAAGCTCAAGTCGCTGCTCCTCAAGTTTGGCATCTGCCATATCCTTGACAAGTTTGCGTTTCTGCTCCTCTTGCTTGATCTGCATATCACCAGCATCTTTCTGTGCTTTACGCTGCACTTCTTGAGCCTTGACCTGTAGCTCCTGCTGTTGAAGCTGGAACATAGGATCTTGTGCTTGCTGCTGTGCTTGCTGCTGTGCGGCCTGTTGCTGGTTTGCTTGTGTAAGCTGTTTGCCAGCCTCTGCAACCACACGTGCGAGTTGTACTTCTATTTCTTCTGGAAGCTGCTCGTTTGGTGGTGGTAATTCGGCTCCCATCCGCTCTTCGATATCTTTGCGGTATTTGAAGCCAAGATGCTCTGCAATGTGGGCCTGCAGAGATGCCATAATCTGTTTTGCTTGTGGGTTCTGCCCGATCATACCCATAACCTGTGGGTCTTGCATGAACGCCATATGTGCGCCAATATGCGCCTCGTGGTCTTGATAGATGAACGCCTTCATAGGCTTGCCAATCAACGCGTTCATGTTTTCGCTGATTGGGTCCGCGGGCTTCATGTCGTCCTTCACAGGAACAAGTTTGTCTGCGTTCTTTACTCCCAGAACCTCAATCATCTGCCTGTGCAGTTGAGGTAAGTCGTAGATCTGCGGTGCTTGTGACGACATCTGCAGGACAGCTTGATACTGCACTACACGCTGCGCCATGGTAGAGCTGTTAGGATCACTGACGGGGATGACATCCACCATCATGTAATCAGCCTGACGGGCAGTAACCTCCCCTCGTATTGGCTGGTACGAATACTCTGCTGGCGCGTATTCAGCCATCAAAGCCTTGAGGAGCTTGAACTCCTGCTTCATGGCGTAATGAACACGGGCCTGTACTGCAGCCATTGGCTTCAGTGTACGCTCCAAAAGCGCCAACGTCGTGCCTACCGGAGCATTAGTGGACATATCAGATATGTTCATGTCGCTAATAGCGCCCAGTCTGCGGCCTTCGTTAGTGATTTTATCCAGCAATGCCAAAAGTGTTTGAGACGGTTCCTTGTATGGTAGGGGCATGATGTTGTCACGAATACTACCTGACGGCACATCCACATCCTTGAACTCTCCCGGCTCAATAGGAACGTCATCCCCCTTGATACGCAGCCCACGGGACTTTAGTCCACCGGGCAAATTAGCGAGCGTACCGGCATCGACAAGTTGGCGTATCAAGGAGGTTCCCGCCCGAGCATATCCACCAATGATGTGAACAAGCCCCAGACCGTAGAAGCCAAACCCCGGTACATACGGGTAATGTACGAAGTGCTGACGCTTCAACGATAGTGGATCTTCAGGGTTCCAGTTACGACGAATCGCTAGGATCTCACCTGACCCACGTTCTATAGTCACTACATACGGTTTGGCAATTTCGTCTTCAGAATCATCAATACCGTCAATCACAAGGTCAGCATGTACTTCGTATAGTGCATACCGATCATCGTCAGTTAGAGAGTATCCCCCCTCTTCAGCCTTACGGACTTCGATATCCGAGTGGTATGGCTCTGGCTCACTTAGTTCGATATCACGGTAGAACCCGTTGACCTGTAGCTTCTTCAGTTCATTCTTTGTCTTACGCATAACGTGCGTGACGCGCTCTGCAGTCTCAATATGTGACGCACTATATGGCACGATACAATCTTCTGCGGGAATGAACAGCGCAACCTGACGCCCAATGTTGGGGTCGTGGTATACTTTCTTAAATGCCGAGCCGCCCAGCCCCAAGCTATACAGGAGTCGCTCATGCTCTGGGCGATACTCAACCATATTCTCGGTAAGCTCGTAGTTCATGTCAGCCTTAACACGAGCAGCAGCTTCTTCTTTATCTTTAGTCTCTTCACCTAGAATTTTTGTTTTAACAGGACCAAGCGATGGGAATGTTTCACTCATGGTCTCTGCTTGGAATCGTATGGCGGCTTCTGCCAGCACTGTGGAATACACTCCACATGCTCCCTGCCACGGGTCAGTACGTTCTTCGTACTTAAAGCCTAGCACATCCAGACCATCTACAAACGTATCAGCCCACTCTTTGCGGCTATCAATATCAGAATCAATCAATCCAATCAGATCATCAGACAAAGAGGCAAGATCTCCCTCCTCCATGTTCTCGGCGAGGTTGCCATCAAACGGCATATCCTGCATATCTTGACCGGGAATAAGAGTTATCTCAACGCTACCATCATCAAGAGTAACCATGTCTGGATTAACAATCTCTATTTCCAGATCTGTTGCGGGCATCTCTCCTTCTGGAAGCGCCTCGTCCATGCCCACAGGAGCTTGATATAACCCTTTTTCAACTGCCATAATACTGACCCCTAATAATACCCGCCATTACGTCGCTTGAAATACCGCTGTTCTTCCGGTTCGTCACTAGGCAGACGTATAAAGCCCCCTTGGCGGAATCGCATAAGGGCCATAACCGTTGAATCAACCAAGTCATCATGGCTCATAAACGGAAATCCTGCAATCTCTTCTATAACTTCNTCGGCCCAGCGGGTCTCCGGCATCCAACACATGCCTGATGCAACAATATCTGATACGGAATTTAATCGGGCCAACTTATCTCCTGAACCTCTGTGGGGGGTATACTCCTGTACAGGCAAACCAGACCTACGCATTTCTTGGTACAATGCCGTGCCAGCGCTTTTCTTCTCAACGATAAACGCGTCTGGCTCCCACTCTTCATATTCTTCTATGGCAAGCTGCTTTAGTTCTGGGAACTCCATACGCTTCTTTATGCTGTTTAGCAATATAATATTATAATTATCCACCTCTTCATTCAAAAACACACCCCAAGTCGTCAATGCTGTAAAGTCAGCACGGTTGTGCGTCTCTGCTGCCGCATCCAAAGACATTATAACGTATTCGCAATCAGGGGGGTATTCCTGTTTCCATATACCCCACCAGTCTCGCTTGATAAGTGCAGCCTCTTCTGCGGTGGGTTCCTGCTGATACTGCGCGTTCCACTGAAACGTGGGCATTGATGCCTTGGTACGCAGTAACGCGTTAAGATCAAAGAACTCAGGCCATAGTGGTTTCTGCTCTGACTTCTTTGTCTTTTTGTTTACTATATCCAGTATCGCGGGAAACTCTACCACATCGTACTGATCGGCTCGCTCGTTCTGTACCATGTCCCGTGTGACCCGTCCTGTAAGGTCATCCATGTGCCAGCGTGTCTGGATGATAGCCACACGCCCACCGGGCATTAATCGTGTACGCGCTCCGAAGGTGAACCATTCGTATGCTTTTTCAAAGACTTCAAAATTTCCGTTAATGACATCTTGTTCGGAATGGGGATCGTCAACGAGCAAGAGGTCAGCACCACGGCCAGCAATAGAGGAACCAATACCACACGCATAATATTCACCTCCTACACTCGTGTTCCAACGCCCAGCAGACTTGGAATCCACCGCAAGTTTTGCTGCGGGGAAGATAGATGCGTACTCGTCAGTGGATATAAGATTCCTCACTTTACGACCAAAATCAACTGCTAGGTCAGTGGTGTGTGACACCATCATAACCTTCTTGTTGGGATTACGACCCAAGAACCATGCAGGAAAAAAGATAGAAACAAGCTGTGATTTACCGTGTCTGGGCGGGATATTGACGCAAATACGGTCTTTTTTACCCTCTGCAATGTCCATAAGCATGTTTCCAAGCATCCTATGGTGTTTTCCAACGATATAATCAGGCTGCATACGCTTACAAAACTCAATCAGGTCATCATAAGCCGCCTGATTGGTCTTTCTGCTACTTAATTCGTCAACAAGACGGTCAATCTCCACTATTTCATTAGGAGTGTAGTGATCTAGGTTGTCCAACATCTGTTGAACCTCTGATTCGGTGAAGTTTTCAGTCGTCATCGAACTTNTCGTCCTNTTTCANACCAAGTTCAACGTCAACATCCAGCGATTCACCATCAATTACGATGGCATCCTGTATTTTTTCCTGTGGTGTACTCAATTTTTGCAGTTTTTCACGTAATTTTGCACGCAAATCGTCCGTAGACTGGTGAGTTATGGTCACTTCCGACTTTTCTGCAAACAAACCAACGTCAGATATCTTACCAAGCAGCTCCAAAGCGCGTATCCGCACTCGGGGATCTGGATTTTCGGTCTCTTCTATAAGTTTATTGGTCACAAGGTGGCGTACCTGCACAGCGCTCTCCACGACAGAGTGGCCAAACTCCTGCAATATGTTGTTTGTGAGTATCAATGAGGCAGGTGTAAGTGCTGCTGCCTTCTTCGTAGTAACTTTTTTAGAGGTTGTGTCGGGGTCATCGGCGTAGGCCATCGTAATTTTAGCGGCTACGTCCTTATCTTCCTTGGTAGGTTCGACATCTAGTCCATGGTCAGCAAGTTCCTTGGCGGTTTCACTAGCCGCATCCGTGCGTTGTTTGAGATCCATAGGTGGTAACTCATCAGGAATTGCCACCCCAAGCTCGGGTTCTACCATAATACTCATGTGTTTATCGCAGGCTGTTAACCGTTGGTATCGACATATACAGTATAATATTTTTTTGTGCAAGGAGGTTGGGACTCCTACCGGGGGGTGTTCCTGTGTGAGAGGGGGTGGG
>JGI25128J35275_1000447_pt1 | contig 12877 bp, 9 predicted proteins | sample ETNvirenome_2_60_FD_35275 | JGI IMG/M metagenome (IMG submission 35275)
GAAATTATTGGGTATATCACGCAAGGGCGGGGGATTGCCGTTCACCGTGAAGACTGTGATTCATTTGAAAAACTGCGAGAAAAGCACCCAGAGCGTGTGATNTCAGTAAGTTGGTCAGACGATGTAAATGGCTCTTACACGCTAACCATTAAAGTAGAGGCAACNGATAGATCNGGGCTTATTCGTGATATTAGCTCTGTACTTGCCAATGAAAAAGTAAATGTGCTGAACATGAACGTCAACACAGTCGAAGACAAGCAATTAGCACTTTTCTCAATGCAGGTAGAAGTTCACGACTTATCAAGCACAAACCGCTTGTTNTCTAAACTTCACCAAATTGAAGGGGTCCATGAAGCAAAACGTGGGCATGCGTAATGACAGATAAACACAGTATTGATGACTCATTAGCGATCATGGAAAAACTACGGGACCCAGATACTGGGTGCCCGTGGGATTTAAAACAAAATTTTAAATCGATAGTGCCTCATACCATTGAAGAGGCTTACGAAGTTGCTGACTGCATTGAAAAGGGCGAGTTGAGTGAGCTTAAAAGTGAACTGGGTGACTTACTCTTTCAGGTTGTGTTTTACGCGCAGCTTGCAAAAGAGCAGGGGCTATTTGATTTTAATGACGTTGTCAGCACATTAAACGAAAAACTAGTGCGCAGGCACCCTCATGTGTTCGCTGAAAAAACAACACTCACAGAGGCNGAATTATCACAGCAGTGGCAAGCAATAAAAGCACAAGAGCGGGCGCAAAAAGCACCCACACAGCAACTGAGTTTATGGCAAGACATNCCCGATGCGATGCCAGGGCTTACTAAGGCGAAAAAGATTCAGCAGCGGGTGGCAAGTCTTGGCTTCGATTGGCCAAGCTATCAGGGGGCACTTGATAAAGTGGCNGAAGAAGTCGGGGAAGTGAAAGAAGCGCTTGCGCATGATCCGTACTCAGAACACAGCGCAGAAGANCTGGGCGATTTGTTATTTGCAACGGTCAATGTGGCCCGTCATATNAANCGCGACCCTGAGCAATTATTACGCAGTGCTAACGCTAAGTTTATGGCACGCTTTGAAAAAGTGGCCGCTTATTTAAGTGAGCGCGGGCAATGTTTAGAGACCGCCAGTTTAGAAGAGATGGACAGCGCGTGGGAAGCCATTAAAAAGCACCCACAATGACACAGCATAGGGACAGGAATGCCGCGCTCGTTTTTTGTGCACTTATTTGCTAATTTTATCTGGATTGATAGCAGTGCCTTTGCTATAATATCGCCCCGTCTTGATTCTATATTATTCCTTTTAATTCCTGATATTCTAGGGTTCGCATGAGTACAAAATTTATCTTCGTTACTGGCGGGGTTGTTTCTTCGTTGGGTAAAGGTATTGCAGCAGCGTCGTTAGCCGCAATTTTAGAAGCACGTGGTTTAAACGTGACTATTTTAAAGCTGGATCCTTACATCAACGTTGACCCAGGCACTATGAGCCCAATTCAGCACGGTGAAGTATATGTTACTGAAGACGGTGCAGAAACTGACCTTGATTTAGGTCACTATGAGCGTTTCATCCGTACTAAGATGAGTAGCCGCAACAACTTCACACAAGGCCGTGTTTATGAAGATGTTTTACGACGTGAGCGTCGCGGTGAATACCTTGGTGCAACAATTCAGGTTATTCCACATATCACAAACGACATTAAGCAACGTGTATACGACGGTGCCGAAGGTCGCGATGTAGCCATCGTTGAAATTGGTGGTACAGTGGGTGACATTGAGTCACAACCGTTCTTAGAAGCAATTCGTCAGCTTGGCACAGAAATCGGCCGTGAGCGCGCATTGTTTATTCACCTAACGCTAGTGCCATTCTTAGGCCCTGCAGGTGAAGTTAAAACGAAACCAACACAACATTCAGTAAAAGAATTACGTTCGATTGGTATCCAACCAGATATCTTAATTTGTCGTTCTGATCGTAAATTACCTAATAACGAGCGCGCGAAAATCGCACTTTTCACTAACGTGGAAGAAAAAGCCGTTATTTCATTACCAGACGTAGAAAGCATCTACAAGATCCCTGCGTTACTTAAGTCACAAGAACTTGATAACTTTGTGTGTCGTCGTTTTTACCTTGAGTGCCCAGAAGCAGATTTATCTGAGTGGGAGCAAGTATTATATCAAGAGTCTAACCCAACGGGTGAAGTGACAATTGGTATGGTAGGTAAGTACATTGAACTACCAGACGCTTACAAGTCAGTAAACGAAGCATTAAAGCATGCGGGTCTTAAAAACCGTTTAACAGTGAACATCGAATACGTTGATTCACAAGACTTAGAAAGCAAAGGCACTGAGATGCTTTCTCACCTTGACGCTATTTTAGTACCAGGTGGTTTTGGTGGTCGTGGTGTTGAAGGTAAGATTTTAGCGGCTAAATACGCACGTGAAAACAAAGTACCTTACCTAGGCATTTGTTTAGGTATGCAAGTGGCACTTATTGAGTATGCGCGTAACGTTGCAGGCCTTGCAGATGCAAACTCAACGGAATTCAATGCAAAATCAGCACACCCAGTGGTTGGCTTAATCACCGAGTGGCAAGATGCCGACGGTAACGTTGAAGTACGTGATGAGCAGTCTGACCTTGGTGGCACAATGCGTTTAGGCGCACAAAAATGTCACTTAACGCCAGGCTCTAAAGTAAGTGAAGTATACGGTAGTGACGAAATTGTTGAACGTCACCGTCATCGCTACGAAGTAAATAACCACTACGTAGAGCAGCTTGAAAAAGCAGGTTTAAGTTTCACTGGTTTATCTGAAGATAAGAAACTAGTCGAAATTATCGAAAATAAAGATCACCCTTGGTTTATTGCCGCGCAATTCCACCCGGAATTCACGTCAACACCACGTGATGGTCANCCGCTATTTGAAGGGTTTGTTGCAGCTGCACACACTCACCAAAAAGCGTCATCGTAATTTAAATAGGCCGTGCTATATGCACGGCTTATTTGTTTTAAAAAGCCAACGAATTAACAAAGTTGGCATAAACTCACCATTTTCGGGAAAAGAGGAATCAAGATGTCAGAAATCGTAAAAGTGATTGGTCGCGAAATCATGGACTCGCGTGGTAACCCAACTGTTGAAGCTGATGTACATTTAGCTGATGGTTCATGGGGCCGTGCTGCAGCACCTTCTGGTGCATCAACAGGTACTCGCGAAGCGCTTGAATTACGTGATGGTGATAAAGCACGTTACTTAGGTAAAGGTGTTTTAAAAGCGGTAGGTTATATCAATAACGAAATCGCAGCGGCTCTTAAAGGCCAAAGCGCACTTGATCAACAAGCTGTTGACCAAGTAATGCTAGATTTAGACGGCACTGAAAATAAAGAAAAATTAGGTGCTAACGCAATCTTAGCGGTATCTTTAGCAACAGCGAAAGCAGCTGCAAACTCTAAAGGCGTTGAGCTTTATGAGCACATCGCTGACTTAAATGGTACGCCGGGCGTTTACTCTATGCCATTACCAATGATGAACATCATCAACGGTGGTGAGCACGCAGATAACTCTGTTGATATCCAAGAGTTCATGATCCAGCCAGTTGGCGCTGCAAACTTCCGTGAAGCACTGCGCATGGGCGCAGAAGTATTCCACAGTCTTGCAAAAGTACTTAAAGCAGACGGTCACTCTACATCAGTAGGTGATGAAGGTGGTTTTGCACCAAACCTTGAATCAAATGAAGCGGCACTTGCTGCAATTAAAGTGGCTGTTGCAAATGCAGGTTACGAGCTAGGTAAAGACATTACTTTAGCGCTAGACTGTGCTGCATCTGAGTTCTACGACAAAGAAGCAAACATCTACGACCTGAAAGGCGAAGGTAAAAAATTCACGTCAGAAGAATTTAACTATTTCCTTAAAGACCTAACAGAGCAGTACCCAATTGTTTCAATTGAAGACGGCCTAGATGAGTCTGATTGGGACGGTTTCGCACACCAAACAAAACTAATTGGCGATAAAGTTCAATTAGTAGGTGACGACCTTTTCGTAACAAACACGAAAATCTTAAAGCGTGGTATTGATAACGGTATTGCTAACTCAATCCTAATCAAGTTCAACCAAATCGGTTCATTAACTGAAACGCTTGCTGCGATTAAAATGGCAAAAGATGCTGGTTTCACTGCTGTTATCTCTCACCGTTCAGGTGAAACAGAAGATGCAACAATTGCAGATCTTGCTGTTGGTACAGCGGCTGGTCAAATTAAAACAGGTTCATTAAGCCGTTCTGANCGTGTTGCTAAATACAACCAACTTCTTCGTATTGAAGAAGCGTTAGGTGAAAAAGCACCTTTCAATGGTCTTAAAGAAGTGAAAGGTCAATAATAAACACACCGTTTATTTAGACTGATAAAACCTCCTGCGGGAGGTTTTTTTATGTGTGAAAAGTTATGCTTGAAAAAAGCAAAATAAAAAGCCGCGTGACTTTCATCACGCGGCTTTCTTATTAATACGCTTGGGTATTAAAAAGAGTAGCTGTAACCTACTTGAAGGGTACGTGGCTTACCAGGTTGAATACCTCCGTTTGCACGGTTTGCAACGTAGGTCTTGTCAAACAGGTTGTCGACCGTTAGGTATACTTTTTGTTTGTCGTCGATAAGGTATTTAGCGGCTAAATCCCACACTACACGGCTGTCAATTGCGTTACGACCTGAAGTTGATAAGTCAGCGTGTGCATCAGACACATAACGCATTTGCGTATCAAACACAAAGCTTGAGAACTCGGCACCAAACGAAAGCGCTAGCTGGTTTTCTGGCACATATGGCATAGCATCACCACTTTTAACGCTGCCCCAAAGATCTGATTCAAAGTCATTTTCAAACTCAGAGTTTGTGTAAGTATACGTTAAACGCACAGGGAATGAGGCTGTATCTGTTGCAAACACTTTACCGGCGCTCACTTCAAAACCAGACACCGACACTTCACCGTAGTTGTACTGGTCGCCAATATTATTGTCGTTACAGCCTACAGCAGCAGTACAGTTACCGTGCATGTTCGTGTAGTCAGAGTTAAAGTAAATCACTTCACCATTAAAGCCTGCATAGTCGTAACGACCCCCAAGCTCAATGTTAACACTCTCTTCTTCTTCTTGATCCGCATTACCTGGTGCTGCTGGCGCATACCCTTTTTGAATACCGGCAAGTAGCGTTAAGCTATCGCTAACAGTGTATGTTGCGCCCAGTGACGGCACTAAAATTTCAGTGTCGTTGCTGATATTTTTAGTTAAACCGTTTGCACGTGTTGGATCTGATTTTGCCCATTCTTCACGTTTAATCGTGATATCTTCATAACGCAGACCCGCGCTAATTACTAATGCGTCTAATGACCACTCATCTTGAATGAATAGCGTTGTTGCTTCAGCGCTATCTACACGGTTGCTATCTGAACCTGGTACGCCTTTTTCAGTTAGCGTCATTGAAAGGTCTTGATTAAGCGTGTATTTGTCTTGCCATTGGAAGCGATCCATTTCGTCTTCGTGGTAACGCGCACCCACTGTAATGTAGTGGTTACCCGCAGGAATATGGAACTCTGTTTGTAAACCTTTCGCTTGGTAGTCACGGTTATTTGCTTTAACAGCAACCCCTTCGATACCTTCGCTGGTTGGGTTTGCTTCAAATTCGCTGTACTGTTCAAGGTAGCTTGAGCTTACTTTGCTCGCTTTATACCAGTTACGGTGGAAGTCATTTAAGTAAGCAGTTGCAAGTAACTCGTAACCTTTACCAAAGCGATATGCATAGTTAACTTGGTATGCATTGTGTTGTGTGTTCATTTCATCATTTTGCGAGGCTGCATAACGACGATATGGGTTTTCTTGGTAGTCTGCATCGGTTAAGCCCATGTAAGTTTCATCAGAGCGCTCGTCTGAGTATTTAACTTTCATTTCAAGGCTGTGAGCTTCGTTATCACCAAAATCAAAACCAAACTTTAATAAGAANTCGTTCTTTTCAAAACCAGAGTTATCGCTACCAACNGGTAATTCTTTAAAGCCATCTGCGCCGTAAGTGAATACTTCAACTAAGCCTGCTGCATTGTTTTTCTTTTTACCGAAGTATGCGTGGCCTTTGTAAAAACCATCGCTACCTAGTTCAGCGTTTAATAAACCTTTNGAACCTTCGGTCGGTAAGCTGCGTGATACTAAGTTTAAAACACCGCCCGTTGTACGTGGACCATATTTAACCGATGCAGCACCTTTAAGTACTTCGATAGACTCCATGCGGCCCATAGTAGGGAAGTAGTAAGCNGATGGTGCAGAGTAAGGAGCAGGAGCAACAAGAACGCCGTCTTCCATTACAGAGATTTTATCGTTACGGCCAGTACCTGTACCACGCATACCAATGTTAGGGCGTAGACCATAGCCATCTTCTTCTTGAACGTATACACCGGGTACCGCACTTANAACACGTGAGATGTCGGTGTATTCAAACTTTTCAAGATCTTGCTCGCTGATGAAAGTAGCAGAACCCGGAATATCGTTAATAGCAGATGCAGAGCCAATGACAGTAATTTGCTCGAAGTTCTTTTCTTCTTTAGTTACATCTTTAGCAAAAGCATTAGCGCTAAGTGATAACGCTATGGCAGTAGAAAGAGTTGAAACAATAAACGTAGGTTTCATTGTGCGTCCTGTGTATGTTTAGATTTTTTTAACCGGCGCAATTTAAACATGTAAAGTAATNCGAATCAATCCTATTTGTAATAAAATTGATATAAAGCATAAGTTCATGAATTAAAATGAAAATAATAAATACAGTAGTATTGTAGTATTATTTGTGTGCGATACCTCGTTAAGTAATACTTAACGATGTGCTAATTGGGTGAGTATGATGCAAAGGTAATATGTGTTGCTGCATAACACGCTAACCACTTGCAGGTTATAAGTTTAAACCTGCACGGCGAAAACCGTGCCCACAAGTAGGGTATTGCAGGGGGGGATTAGGTGTCGGCGTGCAATTTATTTTGCGAGAAACGGCTTAATACGAAACATAGAAGGCGTTTTAATGCCGAAAAAAGGCTTTAAAGGCGAAATAAAACAACACTCATCGAAATACTCATCCATCGAAACACTCAACGAAACACTCACATCCACATCGAAATACTCAATCAATGAATCAATCGCTACTCGCTTACGTTAAACGCAGCGCAATAAACTCGGCAAGTTTATCAACCGCATTGCCCGGTTCATCAGCCCGCTTAATTAAACTAATTCCTATTTGGCCTAATTCAGGCAGATCCTTGGTGTGTAGTTGATAGTTTAGCTCATTCGGTACGGTGCTTTTTGCTAAAACAGTAATACCTAACCCTTCTTTTAATGCCGCAGTAAGGCCCGTTAAATCGGCATTACTGTACGCAATACGGTATTTAATCCCTGCGTGCTGCAATGCCTCAATCGCGCGGCGACGATAAATACAGCCCTCGGGAGCGGTAACAAGGGTAACTACATCGTTTTGTGCTAGGTTTAAATCGCCTACCCACACCAGTTGATCTTGCATAAAAATAGGGAACTTGGCCGACTCGAGTTCTTCGTTTAGAGCAAGCACCAGATCAAACTGATCTTGGCGCGATACCGACAATAAATGTTTACTTAAGCGCGAGCGAACCTCTAGCGATACATCAGGGTAGAGCGCCACAAAGTCGCCAATAATAGAAGGCAAGATACGCGCAGCAAATTCGCTGGGAATACCTAAGCGCACTTTACCGGTTACGTTTTCGCTGGTGAACTGCTGCAAAATGGCATCGTTTTGTTGCAACATTTGTTTTGCCAAAGGCAGCAATAACTCACCGTATTGATTGAGTACTTGGCGTTGCCCCTGCTTTTTAAATAGCTTGTGGCCAAGCATATCTTCAAGCCGTTTTATTTGCAGACTAACCGCCGGTTGCGACAGCCCTAATAGCTCGCCAGCTTTGGCAAAGCCACCTACTTCAACAACCGCAACGAGGGTGCGTAAACTATCGGTAGAAATATTTTTCATTTAAAAATTCTATTTATAGGGCTGCATATATAAGTATTATTTATCAATTGATAAATAATTACAATTTGTTGTTGCAAGCACGGGGCAATATACTTCAAGCATTAAAGATTGATAGGTGTCACATATGACTTTTACGCCAATAATGTTTGCTCGTCACAGCCAAGCTAATACGCCAGCAAACAACGTGCTACAAGCAAATAGCGATACTGCCATTATGGATTTTAGTGGCACTGAAGCAATCCCATTTTTAACGACTATTTTAGGTCTTGATATTAATAAGCTAACCGCCAGCGGTTTAGGCTTACGCAGCTCATTAGACGATGACCTAACAAGCAGCTACGCTTATGCGTTGTATTACTTTAACGAGACCGCTTTTCGTTTTGTACTCGCCAAAGACGCCAGCGTGCAGCTACAGTCGCTAATAAACGAGCAACAACTGCGTTACGATATTGATTATGTTATGCGTAACGACTTAAGCGCGTTAACCTTAAGTGGTGAGCAAGCGTTTGATGCCTTGGTAGATAACTTTAAGCTAACACCAGGCCTGCGTTTATCTGACATGCGCAGCTGTTATGGTGCACAAAGCGGTGAGGTATTTATTACCGCGATTGATAACCAAGATCAGCAGCAGTTTCAACTGGTAGCGCGCCAAGCAGAGCTTGATAAATGGCAAGCGCACTTACAGCAGCTCGGGTTTGATTTAACCTTAGCGGATGTTGCTTAAAGTATAAATTTTAAAAACAGCTACACACTTGGGTGTTTAGCTGTTTTTTGTAGTTACAAATCGCAATTTGGGTGTGACAACTGTGCAACTAATGTATAATCGCCGCCCATGTTATTCCCCCTCATTAAATTGAGGCCACGCCCACTCAGTGGGTTAATTTAAAAGTGAAGGAATATTATGACTTCTAAAACAGTTTTACATGCTAAGCACCTTGAAGCTGGCGCAAAAATGGTTGATTTTCACGGCTGGGAAATGCCAATCAACTACGGCTCACAAATCGAAGAGCATAATGCGGTTCGCACAGATGCAGGTATGTTTGACGTATCGCACATGACAATTGTTGATGTGCAAGGCGAACAAGCACAAGCGTTCTTACGTAAGCTAGTAGCAAACGACGTTGCTAAGTTAACGGTACCGGGTAAAGCACTTTACACAGGTATGCTTAACGAAGAAGGCGGCGTAATCGACGACCTTATCATCTACTTCTTCTCAGAAACTGACTACCGTTTAGTTGTTAACTCAGCAACCCGTGAAAAAGATTTAGCGCATTTAGCTAAAGTTTCGGCTGATTTCGCCGTAACGGTTACTGAGCGTCCTGAATTTGCAATGATTGCCGTTCAAGGCCCTAATGCACGTGCTAAAACGGCCACTGTACTTACTGCAGAGCAACAAGCTGCTGTTGAAGGTATGAAGCCNTTTTTTGGTGTGCAAGCTGGTGATTTATTTATTGCAACAACAGGCTATACTGGCGAAGATGGTTATGAGATCGTAGTACCTAACGATCAAGCTGCTGATTTGTGGCAACAACTTCTAGATGCAGGCGTAGCGCCAGCGGGTCTAGGAGCACGTGACACACTTCGTCTAGAAGCAGGTATGAACCTTTACGGCCTAGATATGGACGAAAGCGTATCACCACTTGCTGCTAACATGGCGTGGACGATTGCGTGGGAGCCAGAAGATCGTAAGTTTATCGGTCGTGAAGTATTAGAACAGCAACGCGCTGACAAAAGCACAGACAAACTAGTTGGTTTAGTGCTTGAAGAAAAAGGCGTATTGCGNAGCGGTTTAAAAGTCATCGTTGAAGGTGGTGAAGGGGTGATTACCTCTGGTACATTCTCACCAACACTTGGTCACAGTGTCGCTCTTGCACGCGTTCCGCGTTCAACTGGCGAAACAGCTCAAGTAGAGATGCGTAAAAAACTGGTTAACGTTAAGGTTGTTAAACCTTGCTTTGTACGTAACGGTAAATCAGTTATCTAAGTAATATAAAAAATTTGGTGTTATCACCCAATATAAACCAAAGGAACAAAAAAATGAGCAATATCCCAAGCGAATTAAAATATGCTACTTCACACGAGTGGGTTCGCGACGAAGGTGACGGTACGTTTACTGTAGGTATCACTGAGCACGCACAAGAACTTCTTGGCGACATGGTATTCGTAGAATTACCAGAAGTTGGTGATGAAGTTGACGCGGGTGAAGACTGCGCAGTAGCAGAGTCTGTTAAAGCAGCATCTGACATCTACGCACCAATCAGCGGTGAAATCGTTGCAATCAACGAAGATCTTGAAGATTCGCCTGAAACAGTAAATAACGACCCGTACATCGACGGTTGGTTATTCCGTATCAAAGCATCTGACACATCAGAGCTTGATAACCTGTTAGACGCTGAAGGCTACGCTAACACGATCGACGAAGACTAATTAATTAGTCACGCCGACTAAAAGCCCCNTCTAGATCCCCAGCTAATTAAATGCGTAGCTTGGGTTTCATAGGGGCTTTTATGATTTTATAGCTTACCTTTCCATACGCTGTAAGTTATTGAATCACNCTGTTTTTAAGTTATTGCCAGTTACCCATTGGCAGTAACCACTTTTTTTTGGATCATAGGAATCTGGACAAATGTCAAACGCCAAATCTCTTGAACAATTAGAGCAGAAGCAAGATTTTATTCGCCGTCACATTGGGCCAAGCCCAGCGCAAGTAAGCGACATGCTGAGCGCTCTTGGAGTATCGAGTGTTGAAGAGCTGATCGGTCAAACGGTACCTGCAAGCATTCGCTTAGAGCAAGGTTTATCAATTGGTGAAAGCCGCACTGAAGTTGAAACACTAAGCTACTTAAAATCTGTAGCAAGCAAAAATAAAGTGTTCAAATCTTACATTGGTCAAGGCTACCACCCAACTCACGTACCNCACGTAATTTTACGTAACGTACTAGAGAACCCAGGCTGGTACACGGCGTATACACCATACCAACCAGAGATTGCACAAGGTCGTTTAGAATCATTATTAAACTTCCAGACTATGACCCTAGACCTAACTGGTCTTGACCTTGCAAGCGCATCGTTACTTGACGAATCNACAGCTGCGGCTGAAGCAATGGGCCTTGCAAAGCGTGTTGCTAAATCAAAATCAAATGCATTCTTCATNGCTGATGACGTACACACACAAACAATCGACGTTGTTGCGACACGTGCAGAGCAGTTCGGTTTTGACGTTATCGTAGGTAAAGCGGCAGAAGCGCTAGACCACGACATTTTTGGTGCGTTATTCCAATACCCATCAACAACGGGTGAAATTACAGACGTAACCGATTTAATCGCTGGNGTTCAAAGCAAAAAAGCAATTGCCTGTGTTGCCGCAGACATCATGAGCTTATTACTACTTAAAGCACCGGGTAAACTTGGCGCAGACGTAGTACTTGGTTCAGCACAGCGTTTTGGTGTACCTATGGGTTACGGTGGTCCACACGCTGCATTCTTTGCAACACGCGACAAGTACAAGCGTTCATTACCGGGTCGTATTATCGGTGTATCTAAAGACCGTTTAGGTAACGACGCACTACGTATGGCAATGCAAACACGTGAACAACACATTCGTCGTGAAAAAGCCAACTCAAACATTTGTACAGCGCAAGTATTACTNGCGAACATGGCTGCGTTCTACGCGGTTTACCATGGTCCNGAAGGCCTTAAAACAATCGCTCAGCGTATTCACCGTTTTGCTGATATTTTAGCGACTGGCTTAAAAGCGAAAGGCGTAAACCTTAAGCACGACACATGGTTCGACACCATTACCGTTGTTGCAGACAACAAAGACGAAGTTGTTGCACGCGCAGTAGCAAATGGCGTTAACTTTGCGTCAAACCGTGCGGGTGAATACTCAATTTCTGTATCAGAAACAACAACGCGTGCAGACGTAGCAGAGCTATTCGACATCATTTTAGGTGACGACCACGGCCTAAGCGTTGACGCACTTGCGAACGAAATCGAAGTAAACGGCAGCAACTCAATTCCTGCAAGCCTTGTACGCGATGACGAAATTCTAACGCACCCTAACTTCAACTCGTACCACAGCGAGACTGAAATGTTGCGTTATATCAAGCGNCTAGAAAACAAAGATTTAGCGCTTAACCACTCAATGATCTCATTAGGTTCATGTACCATGAAACTTAATGCGACAGCAGAGATGATCCCAATCACTTGGCCTGAGTTTGCAAACCTACACCCATTCTGCCCACTTGATCAGGCAGCGGGTTANCAAATCATGATGACTGAANTACATGATTGGTTAGTAAACATCACAGGTTACGATGCCGTTTCACTGCAACCTAACTCAGGTGCACAAGGTGAATACGCAGGCTTAATCGCTATTCGTAAATACCACGAGTCACGCGGTGAAGGTCACCGTAACGTATGTTTGATCCCAAGTTCAGCGCACGGTACAAACCCAGCGTCTGCACAAATGGCAAGCATGAAAATCGTGGTTGTTGACTGTGATAAAAACGGTAACGTTGATATGGCAGACCTTAAAGCGAAAGCCGAAGAGGTATCTGAAAACCTATCGTGTATTATGATCACATACCCATCTACACACGGCGTTTACGAAGAAACAATTCGTGANATCTGTGACATCGTGCANCAGCACGGCGGTCAAGTGTACATGGACGGCGCAAACATGAACGCGCAAGTAGGTGTTACAAGCCCAGGTTCAATCGGTTCTGACGTATCGCACCTTAACCTACATAAAACATTCTGTATTCCACACGGTGGTGGTGGTCCAGGTGTTGGCCCAATCGGTGTTAAATCTCACCTAGCGCCATTTATGCCTAACCACAGCGTAATTAACGTTGCTGGCACAAACATTGGTAACGG
>JGI25128J35275_1000449_pt1 | contig 12858 bp, 17 predicted proteins | sample ETNvirenome_2_60_FD_35275 | JGI IMG/M metagenome (IMG submission 35275)
CTTATTTTCCTACCGCACACCAGTTGCTGCTTATGTATTTGGGGAGGGATATGTAAGGACAGAAAAATGGTGGAGTGTAACCACATCACGACATATAAACAAATGGATTGATGGTGGGACAACCAAAGAAGTGGCACAAACCTACCTAGACAATTTGGTCTAGGGGGTTATAATATGAATATACCAAACGCAATTTTTCTTTACATCCTTATCATCATTCTATTATGAACATGACTCGCAAATCTACAGACGAACTAAACGCAATCGTGAAAGCATTGTCTAAGTTAAGTCTTTTGAATACAACAGAAGAAGACCAAAGATTGTTTGATGCTCAACAAGAACTTAGAAGAAGAAAAAAAGAGCAGGACTTTATTGATGCACACTTTCAAGTAATCACCTATTAATTATTATGAGTACACTAACCCACGAAGATATGCTACTTGACATTTTTGACGAAGTACAGGAGAACTTCCCTTACCTTGACGAAGATAAGCAAATCGAAATCGCAAACAAGAGATTTGAGGATTTATGTCAATGAACTATGACGAAATTCTGAAGTGCTACGAAGGAGAAACAGACATTCACGCAAGCACTTCATTTGAATTTGGATTAATGAACGAACTTTACTATCAACTATTCAGAGAGGACTTTTAAATGACAGGAATCGAACTTTTTATACTNATCGGCGGCTGCTATGCACTTTATACAGTGGGGATGGCNATCGCAACTGAAATNGATTATCGCCGTTTTAATCGTGCGGAGTTAAAAGCACTACGCAGCCAGAATGATATCATACTGTCAACCCTTAAAGGATTAAGAGTATGACAGTTAANAAAGTGGCACACAGTGGGTTTATTTTGATCTCTTTATTGTTTATAATAAGTACATAACAAACAAAGTTTNAAAACTATGTACACTGAAAAAAGAGTAATCAGACCAAATGACGAAGTGGTTCGTTACTATTGTGAGAATGGGTATGGTCTCTCAGTAGCATGTCACGAACATTCTTATGGAGGTAAAGAAGGTCTTTATGAGATTGCACTTTTAAAGGGAGACAAACTTCATTATGATGATTGTGAATGGCAGGATGTCAGAGGTTGGTTAACCAAATCAGAAGTTTGGAGTTGGTTGAGAATTGTTTCAGAATATTAAATCATTGTTAAGGGTACTGGATAAGTGCCCTTAATGAACTATAATAAACGTATACACCACCACGGAGTTAATTCATGTACACCACTGAACAATTTGAGAAGGAAGTCGCAGGGTTGAGAGCATTAATCAAAATGTGTGATGACTTGGAGAAGGAGAACGACAGAAAAACAAATGCCTTGATTGATCAAATCAATGGAGAAAATTCATTCTCATGGAGGGCAAACTAATGAATAAGAAATTCATCGTCACAAATATTGAATTTGATCCAAAATTCAAAAATGCCAAAGAGATTGAGGATCTCAAGTTCAAAGTTCAAAATGCAATCGGTATTTGGGACGTTGAAGGCAAAACCGAGGATGACCATGTTGCAAAACTCTTTGATGAGGTTCAGAATTATATGGGAGTTTATTTAACTTCACTCTCATATGAGAATAATAAACCTCACGCACTTACATCGTACATGTAAGGCGGCCAGTTTATAAAGTGGCACATGGGGACTACCACAGTCCCCAATATCCATTATAATAAGTACATACACCAAAAGGAGTTACATCAATGTTTCAAACAGCAATCAATCTTACAGACACACCAAGAACAGAGTACAACGGATGGGCAGACTGGACAACTTGGAACTGTGCGTTGTGGATAGGAGGAGATGAGGGTTTATACAACTTAGCAAAAGACTTCAGAACTTACGGGCAGTTCATTGAAGTAATGACAGATATGGGAATGACCAAAACACCCGACGGAGCAAAGTGGGACGAAGCAGACTTTGACGAAATGCAGGACATGATGGACGATTTATAAACTGTCACACAACATACCCCTCTATCCTTTATAATAAACATATACACCACAAAACACCATGACAAAAACAGAAATACTCATCAACCGCATCAAAGAAAAAGAGTCCTTTTATGACGTTGCTTTTCTATGTGAAGACTTTGAAACTTTTGAAATTGAAGTTGCAGAGTGGGGAGTTGATCACGCAGGGGGAGTTGACTTTGATGATCCAGAGGTAGACCGCGAGCAAATGGATGAATTTTTTGCCTCTTTCGGTTGCACTCCAAGCAATCCGCATCCGTGCAGTAAGTACGCAACAGCAGTTTATCAAGGTGCGTAATATGAAAAATTTACACATCGAACACCCAGAGGACACAATTCTTACAGGGGATCTATCTGTATTAAATGCGTTTCAATCAGACAACCATTATTCCGTAAAGATTGACGGATCACCCGCGATAGTATGGGGAACTAACCCTGAGAATGGAAAGTTTTTTGTAGGCACGAAGTCCGTATTTAATAAGAGAACCCCGAAGATCAATTATACCGCAGAGGACATATGCAACAACCACCCAGACTTTGAATTGCAATCAATCTTAATACGTTGTTTGAATTGCTTACCACATACAGACAGAGTTCTACAGGGGGACTTTATTGGGTTCGGTGGTTATCGTGATTACAAACCGAATGCAATCTCTTATACACTTGCGGAAGTTCAGAACACTGGGGTAGTCGTTGCACCTCATACAGAGTATACAGGGGAGACAATGAAAACAATGACAGCAGCACCCTTAACCGATAAGTTGGGGGAGGGATTCATTCAACCTGATGCGTGGTTATCTGATTTGGGTGCAGATAAGGACATCTCACAGTTAATTGCTTTTGCCCGTCAGATGGCAACACTTGTGGACTTTGCAACACCGAAGGAAGCAAAACAGTTGAAACAGGATCTCAATGCGTACATCCGTGATGGTGATGAGGTTGTTGCTGAAGAGTTTGCTAATTATCAGTTGGTTAGGTTGTGGTTGTTGGTTAAGAGTATCAAAGAACAGTTTATGTACCTTATGAGAGATGATTTTGATGCGGAGTGCTTCATAGGTAATGAATACATCTCTGGGGAAGGGTATGTAATGGCAGGNNNTCACGGAACATATAAGTTAGTTGACAGAGAGACATTCTCTCATTATAACTTTAATATCATTCGTTCGTGAATACAGCAGTTGGGGGGTTGCCGCCCCCCGTATATAAAAACGCACTGGGAACCTAACCTACAAAGTGTTACGGAAGCGAGATAAATGTGCCATTTTTGATACAAAAATTTTCCCAGGTATAGATAAAGTCAGAAATGAAAAATGAAATCCACTACATGAAAAAAAATCCCGCAGAAATTTTTACCACTATAGAGACTGATCCGACCACTGGGGAATACTATACCGTCATACCCGAATGGATAATGAATGACATGAACTGGTATGAAGGAACTGAACTTCGATTTAATATTGATACAGAAGAAGTAATCGTCACAGAAAAAGATGACTAATCAAAAAAGTTACCACATCTACCTTGAAGATAAGGTTCTATTTAAAAATCTGGAAAGAGAATTGTTTGAAATCATCTGGGATAAGATATATGTTTCCTACCATAAAGATGATCTTTCGTATGAAGAAGTTGATGGAGAATATGCTGATAATATTACTGAACACTCTTATTAGCAATTGTGAAGCAATCATTAAACTTGTAAATACTTAGGTTATATGATAAACTGAAAGATAGAGATTGATATAAAAGTACTTTACAGGAGGATTTATGAGTGGCGACATAGGCATTCACGAAGAAACAGTTGTCTTTTATGATAAGACAATGACAGAAACGAAGATGGTTTTACTTAATCTAAAAGGTGTTCAATTAAACTATCAAAAGGAAGGTAAACCGAACAAGAAAAAATAAAACGTTTTGATTGACAATGTATAGATAATAGTGTATTATATAATTATAATTGAACATTAGTATGGCGAAAGGATTTACTGTTAAATCAGCAGCTGCGAAAGCAAAAAAACAGGCAGACACACCAGAGTGGGATTACGATAAAGCAAAAAGAATGATAGCAGGTAAGACAGTAGTATTCTGTCTGCCAGGTCGAGGAGTATCATATACATTTCTAAAGAACTTTGTGACACTATGCTTTGACTTAGTTCAAGCAAAGGCAAGTATTCAAATATCACAAGACTATTCATCAATGGTAAATTTTGCCCGTTGTAAGTGTCTTGGTGCAAACGTTCTTCGAGGTCCTGANCAATTACCTTGGGATGGTAAGTTAAAGTATGATTATCAGTTGTGGATCGACTCAGATATTGTTTTTAATGTCGAGAAGTTCTATCAACTTGTATTAATGGACGAAAAGATTGCATCAGGTTGGTATTGCACTGAAGATGGTAAGACTACATCAGTTGCTCATTGGTTAGATGAAGATGACTTCAAAGGTAATGGTGGAGTGATGAATCATGAAACACTTGATTCCATCGCAAAGAGAAAGAAACCATTCACAGTAGACTATGCAGGTTTCGGATGGTTACTTATCAAACATGGAGTATTTGAGGATGAAGGTATTAAGTATCCTTGGTTTGCTCCGAAGATGCAAATATTTGAATCTGGAGCAGTTCAAGATATGTGCGGAGAAGATGTCTCATTTTGCCTTGATGCAAAGGAGGCAGGTTTCCGTATTATGTGCGACCCACGTATTAGAGTAGGACATGAAAAAACCAGAGTTATATAGTATCTCTTATAAAGGAGAGGTTCTTCATAAAGACCTCTCAAGAGATGAGTATTTTGAGAAGATGCAGGACTTAGCAGATGAGTTCTTTAAGAATGGTACACCGCATCCACTCGAACTTGACACAGACGTAGAAAATCCACCAGAAGAATTTACATTTTAGAATAATTAGTAATGGCAAAAACATTTAACACAGGCAATTCAATCGAATCTCATCCGAAAAAAACTCGGCAAGGACAAGGAAAACACACAAAATACTCGGCTACACCCCGTAACTCGGCTCGTAAAAGACCAAGAGGACAAGGAAAATAGATGTCTACATTAATTGCGAATTTACCCTCCTATGAGGTATGGGTAAGAAAAGAGTATTTGACCGATCATAAGAGTGGTCATGGTGAATTTGTAAAAGGAGTCTGGGTATCTGCAAAAAGTATACCTGGTCGTGCGTTTTATTTTGAGACATATTTACCCGAATATGCTGCAATGTTTGATAAATTGCCCATTTCTGCGTTTACATCCGACCCAGAGACACCAACTCCTGACATGACACTGCACAATTTACAGTTTTGGAACTGCATGGACTATGGAGTCGTCGCAGTTCAGAAGCAATTTATCGGATCTATGCATTATGAAGTAATGACAAGGGATTATGGCAACCAAACTGGCACATATATTTGCACTTTAGACAATTATCACTCTGATGTAGACGCAATTGACTACTCAACAAGTGAACAACCTGCCGAACATAAGTCTCATAACCTCTTAGAATTAGATAATGGGCAGTTTTGTCTTTATCCGAACAACAGAATGCGTATATATGATAATAGTATTACACCAGAAACACCTAAAGTTCCCGACTTTAAGGTATCAACTGTCTACTATCAAGTAGAAAATGGTCATGATCGTGATGGATTGGGTTCAGAAGAGAATTATTTCTGGAAAACAGCAAAAGAAAGGGCAGTTGATATGAATGTAGGTGCAGGAAATACAGCAATAGAGAAGAAAAGAGCACCTTTTGAACCAGAATTAGGATAAATAAAAGCATTTACAAAAAAGTGTCATAAATAAAACAGGAAAACTCTTGTTAATATGGCAATTAGACGGATTTCAAGAGGATTCAAGGACATAAGCTTGTCTTTTACCCCTCATCCAGTCACAAAAGACCTCACAATTCTTAAAAATGAGAATTCAATTAAGAAGTCTGTAAGAAATTTAGTACAAACTATCCCTACGGAGAGGTTTTTTAACTCTGCAATAGGGTCAGAGGTTCGTGATAGCCTATTTGAGTTTGTAGATTTTGGTACTGCGTCTGTAATTCAGAACCAAATTCAAATTGTACTTGAAAACTTTGAACCCAGAATAGAAAATGTAACAGTTGAGGTACAACCAAAACCAGATACTTACGAATTTGAGGTAACTGTATTCTTTATTATAGTCGGACAGGACACTCCTACACAAGAATTCACATTCATGCTCGAAGCAACAAGATAAATGCCTTTTACTAAGTTTACAAACCTCGATTTCGATCAAATTAAGACCTCTATCAAGGATTATCTCCGTGCAAACTCTGATTTTACGGATTTTGACTTTGAAGGATCTAATTTTTCGGTTTTAATTGACACTTTAGCATATAATACGTATATTACGGCGTTTAATTCCAATATGATTGTGAATGAGTCGTTCTTAGACTCTGCAACAGTGCGTGAAAATGTCGTTTCTCTTGCACGAAACATTGGATATGTACCAAGATCAAGGACTGCTGCACAAGCAACGGTCTCTTTTGATGTTACAACTGCTGGAAATACACCAACTCTTACTTTAAGGGCTGGTATAATCTGTGTTGGTTCTGCAAATGATACTTCATATGTGTTTTCAATTCCAGAAACAATTACAACAACAACTACTCAAAATGTAAATGCATCTGGTAACATAGTAAGTAGTACTGCATCATTTAATGATATTGTCATATATCAAGGAACATATCTATCAAAGAGTTTTATAGTAGACGGATCATTAGATCAAAGATTTATACTTGAAAATTCATTCATTGACACCTCAACCATCAAAGTTTATGTAAAAGGTGCTTCTGATACTGGTTTAGGAAGAGAATATAGTAAAGTAGATAATATATTAAACATTAATAATACTTCAGAGACTTATTTAATACAAGAAATCACTGATGAGAGGTATGAATTACTATTTGGTGATGGAGTGTTTGGTAAAAAGTTAGAAAATGATGCTGTTATCAATGTTTCTTACATTGTGACAGACGGAACTGAAGGAAATGGTCCTGCTACCTTTACATATGCAGGAAGCACCGTATCTTCATCAAATCAAGTTTCATTACCTACAGTTACACCTACAGTTACAACCACTACAGCGGCATCTAATGGGGGTAATATCGAGTCAATTGACTCTATTAAGTATTTTGCACCAAGACTATATTCGTCACAGTACAGAGCAGTTACAGCAAGGGATTATGAGTCTGTAATACAACAAATATATCCAAATACAGAATCAGTTTCTGTTGTTGGTGGTGAAGAGTTAGATCCACCAGAGTTTGGAACAGTGTTCATTACAATTAAACCAAAAAACGGTGAATTTGTATCTGACTTTGATAAACAAGGAATATTATCTAATTTGAAAGGATATACTCTTGCAGGAATCAATCAGAAAATACTTGATCTTAAATTACTTTATGTTGAATTGGATGCAAATGTTTATTATGACCAATCAAAGGTTACAACTGTATCTGAATTGAAGACAAGTATCACAAATGGACTTATAACTTATGCTTCATCAACCGATTTAAACAAATTTGGTGGAAGATTTAAGTATAGTAAGATGTTGAACGTAATTGATAATATTGATGATGCAATTACATCAAATATAACAACAGTAAAGATTAGAAGAAATCTTAAAGCACTAACAAATCAATTTGCTCAGTATGAATTATGCTATGGTAATCAATTCCATATTAATCCATCAGGTAGAAATATAAAAAGCACTGGATTTACTATTCAAGGACAAGTTGATACTGTATATTTTACAGATATACCAAATAAACGTGCTGATGGCACTTTAGATGGAAGTGGAAGGGGTGTATTAGCAATTGTAAAGGGTGATACTGAATTCTCAGGTTCTTTAGTTGTTGCTTCTGCTGGAATTGTTGATTATATAAAAGGTGAGGTTATTATAACAACAGTAAATATTACTTCTACACAAAGAGATAATAATATTGTTGAAATACAAGCATTCCCTGAGTCAAATGACGTAATTGGGTTAAAAGATCTATATTTGAGTTTTGCAGTTGGAGATAGCACTATAAATATGGTTAAAGACACAATTTCTTCTGGTGAACAGATATCTGGTGTCGGATATAAGACTACATCAAGTTATGCAAATGGAGCACTGGTAAGAGGATAATATGATAACTACTGGAATTGATAAAAGAGTCAAAATCCAACAGATAATTGAAAATCAAGTACCTGAGTTTTTAATATCTGAAAGTCCAAAGGCAGTCGATTTTTTAAAGCAATATTACATTTCTCAGGAATATCAAGGAGGTCCGATTGACCTTACTGATAATCTTGATCAGTACATAAAATTAGATAATTTGACTCCTGAAGTTATTGTAGGGGAGACAAAATTAACAAGTGGTATTACAACTACTTCAACCACTGTAACTGTCAGTAGTACAAAGGGTTTTCCAAAAGAATTTGGTCTTTTTAAGATTGAAGATGAAGTCATAACATATACTGGTATTACTACTAATAGTTTTACTGGTTGTATTCGTGGTTTTAGTGGTATAACAACTTATCATGCAGAAAATAATCCTTCAGAATTAGTATTTTCAGACTCATTAGCAATTAATCATGAAGATGATGCTACTGTTGTTAACTTAAGTGCATTATTTCTCAAAGAATTTTACAAAAAGACAAAAAAATTACTCACACCTGGTTTAGAAAACGTTAATTTTGTTAATAATTTAGATGTAAGTAATTTTATTAAAAATTCAAAGTCATTATATCAATCAAAAGGTACAGAAGAATCATTTAGAATATTATTTAATGTTTTATATAATGAAACTCCTAAAATTTTAGATTTAGAGCAATATTTAATAAAACCATCAACAGCAGAGTTTATAAGAAGAGAAATTGTTCTTGCTGAAGCACTTTCTGGAAATCCAATCCATTTGGTTGGTCAAACAATTGTAAAATCATCTGATAGTGCAACAAGAGCGTCAATATCCGAAGTTGAACCATTAACAAGGAAAGGAAAGGTATATTACAAAATTGGTTTATTTGTTGGGTTTAATGATGTTGATTTAATTGAAGGTACATTTAATGTAAGTCCTAAAACAAAGGTAATTGGTAATGTTTCTGTAGGATCATCTGTTATAACAGTTGATTCTACTGTTGGATTTGGTGCTACTGGAACATTAGTATCTGGAATTAGTACAAATATCTACTATAATGATAAATCAGTCAATCAATTTTTTGGGTGTCAGAATATTGTAGGTATTATAACTTCAACTGATGATATTAGATCAGAAGAATTTTATTATGGATATGAAAATGGTGATTTAACAAAGGAAGTAAAATTAAGACTAACTGGTGTATTATCTAAATTTGTTCCAACTTCAGATATTCGTTTATTAACACAGGGTGAGAATATAACAGTTAGAAATATTGGTGAAAAAATACTTAATCCAGTCGAGGATAGAACAAAGAAACAAATATTTGCTAATTCGTGGATTTATAACACATCTTCAAGATTTATAGTTGAAAATATATTTGGTGCTAATATTGTCTTAACTACAACAGATATAGACAAATCAAGTTTAAAAATTGGTGATAATATTGAAGTATTATTCAGAAATGAAGAAGAGGTAGTTGCTACTGGTACAGTTGGTAACATTAACACAGATACCTCAACAATTTCAATAAACAATTTAACTTTACTATCAAATATTACAATATTACCAGATCCAAATCGTGAGTATGATTTAAGAAGAGTTATTAATCGTGCTTCAAGCACAGCAACAGATGTTGATTTCGGTCAGAATATTTTAACATCAGACGTAACCAATGTTTATAATGATATGGATGAAGACTTTTATGTTGCATCTAATTCATTACCATCATATCAGATAACCACAGAGTTACCAAAATCAATAATACCAGAAGCTGTTGCTGGAAATGAATTACCAAATTCTGGATATGATCCAAATACTTTAAAATATAGTATTATATCTTTTCCAAATCCAGTTCCATTTATAACTGGTGATGAAGTTTTTTATACTGCACAAGGTACAGTTTTACCAAATTTACCAGAAGGTTCATATTTCGTTGAAGTTTTATCAAATACAAACCAAATAAGACTATATCGTTCCAGATCATTTATTCCAATAAATGATTTTATTGAATTTGAAGCATTACAACCAGGATCTGGTACACATACCTTTTCTTTAGTTGGAATACTTGAACAAGAAATAGCATCACAAAAATTACTTAAAAAATTTCCTCTTAATCCAAATTTAACAAATGCAACATCTGTCAAGACAACACCAGGATCAACAGGATTATTAGTTAACGGTGTTGAAGTAACAAATTATAAATCAGAAGATAAAATTTATTTTGGACCATTAGATAGGGTTTCATTATTAAATGGTGGAAATAATTATGATGTAATAAATCCACCAGAAATAACATTATCAGGACCAGGTGTTGGAAATACAACTGCTTTAATTAGACCTGTACTTTCTGGTAGTATACAGGATGTTCAAGTTGATCCACAAGATTTTGGTATTAATAGAGTAATAACTGCAACTATTGAAGGTGGTAATGGTGATGGTGCTATCTTAGAACCAGTTCTATTTGAAAGAAAACGAGAAATAAGTTTTGATGCTAGATTAATGTCAGATTCTGGTGGGGTAGATAATGTAGATGAAACTATAACTTTCCAAGATAGACATAATCTTATAAATGCACAACCACTTGTATATGATCGAAATGATAATCCACCTTTAGGTATAGGTTCGTTTACTGGATCAGATATAGGATCATCTATTGTTGGTGTAGGCACTACAACTCTTGTAAATACTGCCACTTATTATCCAGAAATTGTAAATACAAGTACAATAAAATTGTATCAAACTCTTGGTGATTTAAACGCAGGTATAAACACTGTTGGATTTACAACAACCAATAAAATAGGTGTACATAAATTTAAGTTATATACTAATGAAAAAACTTTAAAAGATATACGTGTAATAGATGGTGGAAGTGGATATGAAAATAGACAGGTATTTGTAAAACCAACAGGAATTAATACAGTAACAAATACTATTCATTTTGATGATCATGGATTTAAAAATGGTGATAATATTGTTTATGCAACTGCTGTTGGTATAGGATCAACATTACCAACTACAATTTCTGGATTATCTACAGCAACTGGCATCACTACTACCACTAATTTTTATAAAGTATTAAAAGTAAATGATGATGCATTTAGACTTACAAATACTGGTCTTGGTGGAACTATAACAACAGAATTTGAAAGAAAGGATTATATTAAGTTTTCAGATCAGGGAACAGGTTTCCAAGTATTTAAATATCCAGATATTATTCTAAATTTAAAATATGAATTAGCACATACAGGTGTAGGAATAATTACTGCAACTCCTATTGTTAGAGCACCTATTTCTGACGTATTATTATATGATAATGGATCTGGTTATGGTTCTGATATATTAAATCTTGAGAGATCTGTAGATGTAAAAATTAAAACAGGTAAAGATGCTGAGTTAAAACCCATTGTAACAGACGGAAAGATTACCTACGTTGAAATACAAACAAAAGGTAGAGAATACTCCTCTGCACCCGATTTAGAGGTGGTAGGAATAGGAACTGGACTTGGTGCAAAATTAAGAGCTGTTGTAAAAGGAGGTAGAATTGAAGAAGTAATTATTTTAGAGGGTGGTTTACAATATCAACAAGATAAAACACAAATTAAAGTTGTTCCACCAGGAAGTGGATCAAAAATTGAGGTAAGTGTCAGACCATTAACTGTAAACACATTTGAAAGATATGGAAGTGAAGCATTACTTGAGACAAATAATAAACTCCAATATTCTATGGTTGGATATTCAACTCAAATTGGAGAAAATACTTTCGGTGATGATGGTTCAGGTCATTCACCGATAATTGGTTGGGCATATGATGGAAATCCAATATATGGACCATATGGATATAGTGATGCAACAGATGATAATTCGGTTGTTAAAATACTAACTTCTGGATATATTTTAGATCCAAATAGTATTATTAATAGACCAAACCAATTCAGCAATGGATTTTTTGTTGAAGATTATAGATTTACTAATGCAGGAGATTTAGATCAACATAATGGTAGATACGGAAGAACCCCAGAATTCCCTAATGGAATATATGCATATTTTGTAGGTATCAATTCTAACTCACAATTACCAGTTTTCCCATATTTTATTGGTCATACTTACAGAGCAAATCCATCAACTGAAAACTTTAATATAAATCAAACAACATTTGATTTCAGTAATTCTAATCTAATACGTAATAGTTATCCATATAAAGTTTCTGATAAATTTGCAGATAATGATTTTATTGTTGAATCTAATGAAATAACAAAACAATCAACCATTGTAGAATCTACTACAGCTGGATCTATAGACTCAATTCAAATTATTAATTCTGGAGACAATTATGAAGTTGGTGATGCTGCAATATTTGATAATACAAACACAAATGGTGGTGGTCTAAGCGTATCTGTTAGAAGTGTTTCTGGTAAAGATATTGAGTCGATTAATACCACTGTTGATACTTACAACGCAACTTTTGTTTGGAGAGATCCATCTACTGTATCAGCATATATTTCAACTGCTCCCAGTTTAAATGCACACGATAATGTCGTTATATCTGGTTTAAGTACAACAGCAATTAAAGGATTATCTGGATCACATAAAATTGGTATTGATACATCTCAAACAGTTTTATATCAAGAGGTTCCAAATTCAACAACAACTGGTATTGTGACTGATATCTATGTTGCAAATATACCAGAAAATATTTCTATTGGTAGTAGTATTGGCATAGGCACAGAAAAATTAC
>JGI25128J35275_1000452_pt1 | contig 12829 bp, 13 predicted proteins | sample ETNvirenome_2_60_FD_35275 | JGI IMG/M metagenome (IMG submission 35275)
ATAAAACTTGTCACAGAACGTAGTGATTATAAAGATAGAGCTGCAAGAGAAAAAGCATATGCAGATGCAGGTGGTGAATAAAATGGCACATACGATTAAAATAACTTTCTCTGATGATGATCAAAAAATATTAAAAAATGATATTGAGGATATAAAGACATGGGTCGAACTTGCTGTTACAGGCGAACAAAATAGAGCTTGGAAAAAAATGCACAAGGAATGGACTGAAAGATTTATTGATGATGATACTTTTACAGATGATATTCCTAGTAATAAAGGAGACTTTGTAACAAAAGTTCTCGCTCAAAGTAATTATAAAACTGCTAAACAACTATTAAAAAATTGAAACTTTTAGATGTACCAAATTCTTTTATTGGCTATGAAACTATTAACAAAAAAATTTGTAGTCAACTAATAGATTTTTTTAATGACGATACATATTTTATTGCACGAGAAGGCAAAACTACTACAAAAGTTAATAAAGATATAAAAGATTCGTGGGATAAAACAATTCCTATTTATTGTGAACATCCAACAATAAATGATTACATTATATCTTTGCAACAATGTATTACTGGTTATGCAGAATTGTTTCCTAATTTAAATAGTATAAATTTTAGATTAGCAAATGAATTTAATATTCAAAAATATCCTAAAGGTGGTGGGTACAAAAAATGGCATTGTGAGCGTATGTCTGATATGTCAAAAACAAATGCAAGAGTGTTAGCATTTATGACATATTTAAATGATGTTGAAGAAGGTGGAGAGACACAGTTTCTTTTACAAAAAACAGCAATAAAACCAAAAAAAGGATTAACTCTTATTTGGTCATCAGAGTGGACTCATACACATAGAGGAGTTCCAGCACCTAATGAAGAGAAATATATAGCAACAGGATGGTTTGAATTAGCATGAAAATATTTAATATAATAGGTGTAATATTTATTTTAGTTGCTAGTTTTTTAGCAACATCAACACAAGCACAACAATTAATGTGCGGAGAAAGACAAAGTTTTTTACAAGGTCTTAAAAGTAGTTTTGGCGAAGTATTAACAGAGCAAGGAGTAGGAAGTAACGGAGTTCTAATAGGAATTACAGTAAATCCACAAAAAAAGTGGTCACTATTAATGGTACCTAAAAGTAATCCTTACTCTTATTGCATTGTAATTAGCGGATCTAACTGGAAACAAGATCTATCAGCCTCGACAGGTTTATTAGATGGTGGCAATAGTTTGATGTCAATAGGTTTTGATGACGATAATAATTGGACATTAATAATTGTCGATTACAAAAGTAAAGAAGTATATCCTGTTTTTGATGGTCATGCTTGGGATAGGTTAAAAGACATAAACATACTAGAACAATCTTTGTAGGTATAAGGAAAATAATATGACAGATTTATCTGAAGCAGAAGAAACAAACCAACCNATAGGTTTAGAAGATCGTAATGCTCCTATCATAGACATTATTGGAAGCCAAGCAGCAGGTCCAGTTTTGCCTTCGGGAGCTACTTTTGTTGGGGCTGGACAAAATGTTCAAGCAGAAGAATTACAACAAACACCACAAATAACAGATATAGGACAGGTTGCTGTTCCTGATATTGCACAGGCACCCACTACACAACTTACACCAATTACTACTCCAACAGTTCAAACAGCACAAAGGGCTGAACAACTTGCTCCTATGCAAGCAGCTACACTTTCTGCTCCTACTCAAGTTATAGATGCTCCGCAACGTGGTGTTTCTGAACAAGCTATACCTATTGCAGCAACACAAGATTTACAAGAACAAGCTACTGTTCAATATCAACTATCTGAATTATATAAAACTATAGAAGAAGGTAAACCATTACCAGCTTGGGCTTCTGGTGCTGCTAGAGGTGCATCACAAGTTATGCAACAAAGAGGACTAGGTGCTTCTTCAATGGCTGCCGCTGCAATTGCACAATCAGTAGCTGAAAGTGCATTACCAATAGCTGCCGCAGATGCACAATCTTATAAACAAATTCAATTACAAAATCTTACCAATCAACAACAGGCTGCATTAACAAAAGCTGCAACTTTTGCACAAATGGACACAGAAAACTTAAATGCAAGGTTGACATCTGCTGTAAATAATGCTAGAAACTTTTTAAGTATAGATACACAAAATCTTACTAATCAACAAAACAGTAACACCATCTCACATCAAACAAAAGTTCAAGAGCTATTTACAGATCAAGCTCAAGAAAATGCTACACGACAATTAAATGCTAAAAACCAAATACAGGTAGAAGAGTTTTTTGCACAACTTGGTGTACAAGTAGANGAAGCAAATGCAAATAGATCTGTNGCTATTGACCAATTTAATGTAGGTCAAAAANGAGCANTAGGTGAGTTTAANACTAAAATACAAGATGCTAGAGATAGATTTAANGCTACTATGCGATCTCAAATAGATGCTTCTAATGCTTTGTGGAGAAGAACTGTAAACACCAGAAATACTGCTATACAAAATGAAGTTAATAGAGTAAATGCTCAAGCATTATTAGGATTAAGTACAGCCGCACAAAATCAGTTGTGGCAACAATATAGAGATGAAGCAGGTTGGCTTGTTGGAACTACCGAAGCAAAATTAGACAGAGCACATCAATTTGCTTTGTTGGCTCAAAGAGCAGATTTAGCTGCTGATGCTTCTTACGCTGATAGTTTTGGTACTGCTTTAGGTGCTGTTGGACAATTTGCACTTGAATCTATTTTTGGACAAGGATAATACTATGAGACAAAAAAAATTTTTAGGAGGAATTATTAGTGGAATTGCTACAAATTTTATTGGTAGCAAATTAAAAGGTGGTGGCGGTGGTGGATCTTCACAGCAGCAAAAACCACAAACAACGGCTCAAGATAGGCTTGCAGCATTTATGCAAATGAGTGAAGGCGCACAAGAAAGTAGAGCATCTATACAAAATAGAGTTGTAGCAAGTAGACAAGCTAATGCACAAATAGAAGCAATACTTCAAAGAGAATTAGAATTAGCGTACAGAGATCCACAAGTAGCTGCTCAAAGAATATTTAAGGATATTGTATAATGGCTAGAAAAAAACCAAATAAAAAACAACAACAATATGACAAAGATAAAATAGATCCTTTCTCTGTTCCACCAGCAGGATATGGCTTAACCACACCTCCGGGTAAATGGGCTTGGGAACAACCACCAGAACACGCTGATGTTGAAGATGCTTATGAAGAAATAAAAGCAAAGATGATGGTTCCAGAAAATAGAATGACAATGATTCAATTAATTGATGCAGGTGTTCCTATTGAAACTCTAGTGCGTACTATCACATTTGCAGGATTTACAGAAGGTAAATTTACACCAGATGTAGCAGAAATTCTTAATCCCTTACTAGCTGTACACATGGCTATACAAGCAGACAAAGCAGGGATTACACCAAGAATGTTAAATAATCCACCAAAAACATCAATAGATAGTGATGTAGTCTTTGATATAATGAAAGATTTAAATCCTGAAAGATATTTACAATTAATAGATATGCCTTTAGATGAAAGCGGAGAAGAAGAAGATCAACCAAAAGAAAAGAAAACGGCTGAAAACTTTATGGAAATGGAGAAAGTAGATGGGTAAATTAATGAAAGCAGCTGTTCTTGGTGGCATAGGACAAGCATTTACTGGATTTATGGAAGCTAAAGAAGCAAGAAGACAACAAGAAATTCTGTTTGAAAGACAAGATAAACAAGCAAGAGAACAAAGAGAGTTTACAGCAGGGCAAGCTCAAATAGAAAGACAAACACGAGGATTTTTCTTACCGGGAGAAGATCGTAGTGGCTATGATAAAATGATAGCTGACCAATTACAGAGAAAAGAACTTGCGAAAAGAAAAAATGATAAACTTGATCCTACTAAATTTTTGATAAATGGTGGTGCTAGGTTAAGAGGTGTTCCTGAGAGTGTTGCTGGTGCTGTACCTTCTCTTGATTTAAGTGCATTTAAAACTAGAGATGAAAGACAATTTGCAAGAGATGACGCAATAATAAAACACGCTAACAAAGTTATTGGAGCAATGAGAGCAGAAGATAATACTTTATCATATAGAGATGCGTATCAACAACTATTAGAAAATAATCCTACTTTTGGACAATCAATCAAAGATTTAATTTATTCTAAACATGATGAGGCAATGCAAAAAGGAGGTTCTGCTAAAGATACTATAGGAGTGCCTCTTCTCATAACCGGACAAAGTTTATTTGGAGCTAGTCCAAATCTTGCTGGTGTTGCTAATGCAGCCATTGTAGAGAAAAATGAAAAGAATATGATTCCAGCTGCAAAAGAACTTAATGCAGGATGGAAGATAAGTGGACCTAGTGAAAACATAGCTGGTAGAGCACTTGGTAGTGTTTTTGCACAGACAAAGACAACTTTAGGTCAGAGTTTACCACCAAGATTACAAAAATTAGCCAACGATAGATTTTCTAATCTTAACGATAGAATGATAAATGAAGATATATCTATGGAAGAATTTTATGGTGAAATGAAAAATCTCATGGGTGGCACTCCAAGCGAACTAGAAATGAGAACAGCATTTAAAGAAGCAAGTAGTTATTTTCAACCTGCTGTTACCGCTAGAGGATTTTTAAAAGGTAGTGGACAAGGTGATGTAAATCCTAATTTTGAAATAGTACCTACAACTGCTTCTGATAGAGATAAATTACACGGAAGATCAGCTGCTGAACTAAAAAGCACTACAGTAGCTATTGCAAAAATAGCATCTGAGGGTAATGTAGATGTTTCTCCTGCAAATGCAAATATTGATAGAAAAATTTCTACATTTGTAACAGTTTTTGCTGAAGGTTTGAAATCTTTAACAGGCGGTGCTGTTGATTTAACAGGACAAAGTTTTGTAAATGTTGGTACTGAAGAAATAATAGGACCAAACAAAGAACAAATTAGAGATTCTTTATTTAGTGAACTTGATTCTACTATTTCTAATATACAAAAAGACAAAAAAGTAATTGGGCTTTCAGAAGAACAAACAGTAAATTTAAGTAAAAAATTACAAAAATTTAAAGCTGGATTGGCAAATAGTACAGATGATCAAACATATTTATTTAACTTTCAAAGAGTTAAACTAGCTTTCTTATACGCTAAGTTTATTCAAGGTGGTGGCGGTGGTAATGCTGTATCTAATGCTGACTTTGATAGAAACTTTGAAGCACTATTTGGTATTTATAGTAGTAATAGAAATGTTGTATTGGCTGATATGATGAGAGGTATCGGTGCTATACATAATGATGCAAAAAATTCTATAGTAGATGCAGAAGATAGACAAAAGTTTACAGCTAGTCTTGGCGGTCAAAATAGATACTATATATCACCAGCTTCAAAAAAATTAATACGAAATCATAATAATACAACAGGAGATTCGTTAAGTACACCGGGTTATCAATCAACAGCTAGATATTGGATTAATGAATTACATAATGGAGATGTGGAAAAGGCTTCACCTCTTTTAAGAGCGATGTTAGTATCTAGAGGTCAAAATGATTTAATACGAATTTTAGGAGAAGGTGCTGATGGAGAAGCCGGAGGAAGTGGAGAAGAAATAATACAAGACCTTCAAACTTCCGGTGGAGCACAAAATCAACAACAAAATCAAGATCTTGCAAATAGTTTAACAGGGAGTTCAAATTAGTGACTGATTTAACAGAAGGAATGAAGATAGATCCGGCAGCTAGAGCAACTGGTCCATTAGACGTTGATCAGGTTTTGCCAGATGTTTCTCCAGAATTAGGTCCAAATATACCAGAAGTTGTTGAACAAATAGATCCAAATAGAGAAGAAAGATTAATAAAAGAACAACAAGAACGTACACGTTTGCGTAATCTTGGTATTATAAGTGAACCTACAGAATTAAAATACAAATTACCTAAAAGTGGTGTTGAAAAAACTCTTATGGCTGATGTAGATATGCGTCATGCTTTTACACCAAAAGATGATGTACAAAATTTTGATACAAGTCTTACTGCAAAAAATGGCACAGCTTTGTTTGCTGTAAACTTTCCTAGACGACAAGATGGAAGTGTTGGTAATGAAGATGGCAGTTCTTTTACTTTAAACCAATTTATAGTAAATAATGTATTGCCTTTTGTTTCTGCACAACTTGGTGATGCAAATATTGGTGCTATAGCTGCCTCTAGTGATCAAGCAAAGCGTTCAATGAGAGGAATAATAACTAAAAATACTTACGATATATTAAGAAACAATCGTAATGCTTTAGAATATTTTAGAGAAAATGATCCGCAAGGAATAGCTGGTCTTGAAAAAACGATGATGGAGTTAAATACTGTTTTAGGTGTAAACGAATACGGCAAAGAATTTAAAGCTGGTGATGAAGCAGAAGTTCTTAGAAGAACAACAGATCCAGAATTTGCTCCTGAGTCTGGTAGATTTCTTTCTCTAGACTTTACTCTTCCTAAAGTTATTGGTGGTCTAAAAACAGTTACTCTTGATGATCCGTTTAATCAAGAAATGGTAGACTTAGCTAAAAAAACAGATGAGTCAATTACCAATGCTAAACGTGGTATAAATTGGCACATGGCTTATGCAGGTGCATTATTTACTGAACTTGCTAGTGGTATTACTGGTATATATGAGAAAAAAGATGGTAAACCTTTCGGTAGGTATATTACTGGACAAGAATCTCGTAACAGAACAGTTACAGATTTCTTTGAAGATGGAATAGGTAAATCACTAGGGTTTACACCAAAAGGTGTTGGTGAGTTGGCTAATACTTTAATGCGTTTGCCTCTTTCTGAATTTTTAGGTTATACAAAATTTACTGAAGAAGAATTAAATAACCCTGATCTTAAAGTAAGCGACATCACAGGTACAAGTTCTGAGAGTGTATCTGATTTAATTATGTACAGCATAGCAAAAACAACACCATCTTTCTTTGGGTTTAGCCCAGAAGATATTGCAAATCTTGATAAGGTTACAAAAGAAATAGGTATGGAAGCAGATGTAACTATTCCGGGTGCTAGACCTAGAGTAGATGAAGTAACAGGACAAGTTGCGTTTGAAGGAAAACCTTTAGGAGCAACAATATCAGATATTTTTGGTGGTGCATCAGCATTGTTTGGTATCAATGCAGTTTCAACTGGTATGTTAAGAAGAAGTGGTAAAGATTTTGTTGCTAAAGCTAAAACAGGTGAAGATGCTTTTAACATCATGCAAAATGGTAAGATTAGTAGAGAACAATTAACCAGAGCTTTTAACGCACTTGATGAAGGAAAAGATGTTGCTGGTTTAGGAACATTAAATCTTAGAATACCACTTACATCAAAAAGATTTTTAAAAGAAAGTATAATTAGAAGCACCAATCATCCTATGCGAACAGCAGCAGGTATGCAACTTTTTTATGCTATGAGTATAGGTGCAGCTGAAGGTGCTCAAGAATTAATAACAGATAAGAATGGTAAATTTGTATCTCCTCTTGGTGGTGAATTATCAAATGCAGGAGCAGTTGGCTTTACTCTTTTTTCTGCTGTAATGGCTCCAATATTAGCCTTGCCTGTAGGTAGAGGAATAATAAAATATGGATATGATAAAACTCTAGCAGAAAAAGTGTCAATGTTTTCATCTCCAGAATTTTTTGAAGTTATGAAAGCTGTAAAAAATCGTTCTGGTGTTTCTTTTCGTCAAGCAAAAAAAATAGACAAAATAATACAAGATGAATTAATTAATTTACGAGATGAATTTCCAGAACAGTTTGATCAGATATACAAATCATTAGATGAAGTAAATAAAGGTAATGCTCTATATCTTGAGAATGGTAGAAAAGCAGGTATTCCAGAAGCTGAATTACAACAAGATATAAAAAATATGAAAGAAATTACTGACCATGCAACAACTTATTTATTTATGGCATCAGCAAGAAGTTTTTATGATACAAAAGCTGTAACGAACATAATAAAAGGTAGTTTAAGTAGAAACAGCATGAAAAAATTAGCCGATCAAGCTAAAGATGCTGCTATAGTTGAAGCTAATGCTAATAATGCTCAATTGACTCTTGCTAACCTCATAATAAAACAAATAAACAGATTAGAGGATAGACAAACAAAGACAGCAGGTATTGAAGATAAAGCTGGTCTTGATCGTGCAATGTTAAAGCAACAAGAACAGCTTGCAAAAATGTTACGGGATAATATTGGTGGTGTTAATCCAGACGAACTTATACGCTCAATGAAAACACTATTTAACACCGCAGAGGATTTAGCTACTGGTGTTGTTGATACTGCGGAAGCTACTCGTGTAGTAAAAAATGCTCTGGCAGGTTTAACCGATGAGGTAGATAAAAATATATTTATTTCAAATATTTTTATGGCTAATGAAACAGGAACAATAAAAGGCTTTGAAAACATAATTGATGAAGCTCTCCCTAATCTTCGTAAAGCTATAAATGAACGAGACAAATCAATAAAAACATTTTCTAATTTGGTTGCAAACAATGTTACTTTTGAGGGCAGAGAAAGACCAGTAAGACCTGCTAATAAAGCTACAGCACAACACAAAATTATAATGAAATCCTATGATGAAGCAAAAGAAAAATCTGATGCTTTGTATGACGAAGTTTATAAAAAAATAGGAGGAAAGCAGGAACTATATCCTGTACAAAAACTTAGGGATATACTAGAAACACAATCAACTGCTTTAGACTATGGACCTGCTGCTGCTTCTAGATTAAAAACTATTTTAAGAAAATCATTAAAACCCTTAGAGGCTGAAGCTAAAGAACTTGGTCTTGAAGCCCCAAGAGATTCTGTTACTTTTAAAGAAGCACATCAACTTCGTTCAGATTTAGCTGATGCTTTATTTAAAGAATATAGAACTGCTAATCCCGATGGGGCATATATAAATTTACTAGGTGAAACTATAGATACTATAAATGATTCTATGGAGGCATTTTTAGAAAGACCTCAAAATGTAAATATAAAAAATGCTTTTGAAGAAGCACAAAAAAATTACAAAGATAATGTTGCTGGCTTATTTTATAATAGTAGAGTATTACGCACAACAAAAGAAGAAAAATTTAGCAATCTTTTTACTAAAATATTTAATGCTACAAGTATGGATGGACAACGAGATGCTTTTGATAAAATGTTTCCAGAAGGTAGTGCAAATAGAAAACAAGCTGAAAACTTACTAAGAGAAGAAATGTTAAGAGTTGTTATAGGTAACCAAAGTAAGATGACTCAACAACAATTTGAAAATGCCCTTAGAAAAAAAGTTAGAAATCTTGAAGTGGGTATGTTTGGAACAAAAGCTGAAGGTGGTTTTTTAGATATTCTTTTAGGTAGTGAAAAAAATGCAAAAGATTATAAAACTTTAGAGACATTCTTACCAGAAATAGAAGAGACTGGTGCTGTTAATACAGTTGCTCCTATGGTTAAAATAGATCAAGAGTCTAGATCTGAATTGTCTAAATTAAAATTTTACGAGGAAAAACAATTAGCATTAAAAAAAGGCGACAAATTAAACGAATCTTTAAATAAAGCTGTAAAACAAATTAATGTAAGAAACCTTGATTCTGTAGATGAAATTAATGTAGGTTATTGGAAAGCATTAGCTGGTACAGATGAAAAAAGTGGTTTTACTCAAACTACACTAGATCATATTTTAGGTTCTGGTAGAAGCAATGATGGCTCACAAGCTGCTGCTAGATATAAATCATTAATTAAAGACATGGAAAATCTAGTTGGTGTTGATGATGCTGATAACTTTGCAGAACTTTTAAATCGTGCATTACTTTTTGATGTCTTTGATCAAAATCTAAAAAGAAGAAAAGCACTTAATGAAATTCAACCAAAAGAAGATCAATATATTCTTAGAGAAAATGCAGAGACTCGTAGAAAAATTTGGATTCAACATGAAGATTTATGGAATACAGCTTTTGGAAAACATGCAAGAAGTATAGCCCATGCTATTGATATGACTGTATTAGCAGAATCACCAGCAAGAAGTGTTTTACAGTTTGCAGAAACAGTCAATAAATTATCAGCAAATGGTTTACTATCTAGGGCTTGGGGTGCTGCCAGAGGTGTTGTTAGTTTACGTTACATAGGTTCAGAAATTTTATTAAGAAATATGTTAAATGATAAGAGTGGTATACTACTGAATGTATTGTCTACACCAGAACTATCTCCTTATATAATGGATGCTGTACGTTACGGACAAACACCAGCTAGGATGCAAAACTATTTTAAAACACAATTTATGGCTGCTATGATAGCTCAAAAAGATGATCAAAGCGATATAGATGACATACAAAAACATATGAATGGGTTTTTTAAAGAAGCTGTTAAACAAAAACAAGATCCAGTACAACTAATCATGTCTATGTATTTTGTATCAAAAAATCCAGAATTAAGAAAACAACTACAAATAGATTTACAAAGAGCAAATCAAGGATTGCCATCAAAACTACCAACAATAATGAGAGAAAGTGTAAGTACACCAAGAGGGGTCAAAGAGAGATTAAGACCTAGAGCGGAAGATAGTCCTCTCTTAGATCAAATGAAAAATCTTGGTCTACTGTAATGAGTGACGACAGACAAACAGAACTTCTCTTAGCAATAGGGAGATTAGAGGGTAAAGTTGATGGTCTTGTATCATCTCATCAAAACCTTGAAGTAGATATTCGACAACTTAGCAAGCGTGTTAATACACTTGAAAAAGAAAAATCAAGAATGTATGGGGCTGGTGTTGTTCTAGCTCTTGTCGGTAGTGGTGTGATGTGGTTAATTAGTATGTTAAAAAGTCCATAAAGAAAGGGAAATTGCAATGGATGTAGGCATTGTGATAGAACTTTTTGAGAAGGTAGGTATTCCTGTTTTAACCGCAGCAGCAGCCGGATATGGGCTATGGTGGTTGATACGATGGATCACAAATACTTTTCGTCAAGATGTTCTAACAGCACTTAAAAATTTACATCAAGAATTAGATGAAGAAATTAGAGACACCAGAGAGTTGTCAGATAAGAAGTTAGCTGAATTAACTGTCATGGTTGTTAGATTAATTGATCGTGTTCGTATTCTTGAAAAAAACTTTATTGAACACGATGAAACAATGAGAGCAGTCTACTCTCTTGGTGGTAAAGCCAAACGTAAATTAACTAGACATGAAACAATAGAAGAACTTAAAGAACAGATTAAAGATGCTGGTGGAGATTAATGGAAATTCTTCTAACACTATTAGGTATAGTACCTGTAGCAGAAACGATAACAGAAGCCGGATCTTCCGGAGGAGGTAGTATTATGGGTGGAATACCTATGGAATTGATTACAATGCTTGGATCATCATTACTTGGTGGTGTTATGTCAATATGGGGTCAAAGCATTAAAGCAAAAGAAGCAAACAATAAATTAATGATGGCTGCAATGACCAAAGAAGCAGAGGTTATTGACAAAGCTAGACGTTACGAAAATCCGCACTTTCAATGGACACGAAGGCTAATAGCTTTAGGAGCCATTGGTGCAATAATTGTATGGCCTAAGATTGTGGCTGTATTTTATCCTGACATAGCTGTAACTGTTGGTTGGACACAATTCAATCCCGGTTTCTTTATCTTTGAAGGTAAAGAGATGGTTAAATGGGAACAGATGACAGGATTAGTAATAACACCACTTGATACACATTTAGTATCAGCTATCGTGGGGTTATATTTTGGTGGTTCATTAGTAAAGAAATAGGAGTATATAGTTGTGTATAGTGATAAGTATCAAATACGTTTACCATTTGAGGTTTTAGCAGATATAAGGGAAATGGAAGAAAAACCAAAGGTAGTTAAAAAAGCTAAAGCGGTAAAAAAAATACCTACACCAAAGGTAAAAAAAAGAATTAAAGAAATATTACTAGAAGCAGATATGATGGCAAACCCTATTAATTAAGTTTTTTCTTCTTAATAGTCTGGTGTAATGTAGGAATATCTGGTATTTTTCCTGATACTCTTTCACTAGGATAGCTAACATCTGTTATTGTACCACAATACTCTTCGGTTTCTTTTAGTACAAAATCAATTAAATTTGCAACATGAGTAATTAATCCTGCTATGTCTTGAGTATAATCAAAGTCTGGCATATATTCATCCATGTGAGTAACAAAATCTTTAGGATCAATTTTTGAAACTTCTACAGCAGGATTTAACGCATTTTTAGCATCAAGCATTAAAGAAAAAGTGAGAACAGGAGTGTATCTGTTCTCTTTTTTTTTGTCCTCATCAAACATCAACAACCTCACATACATCCCCTACACAGCTAAACTCTTGTGTGCCTTTTGTACCATCCTCTTTCTCATATTCACTTAATTTAGAAAAGTCTATGGTTGTTGGCATAGAGGAAACTAACTTATCATATTCCTCTTTGTTTATCTCTTCATAAGGTGCTTGAGCATAAACAGCATCTGTGTGTGGGAAAAATGACACACCAGACATATAATCAAAGTTCTTATATACCCATGAGGCAACCTCTAACCATTCGTGTTCTCTAACAGTAATTGTTATACTAGGTTTGTGTTCACACCAATGCAATTGATATGTCAACCACAAATCTAAATGTTTTATAGGATTGAGATCATCATTAACTACAGATCCATAAGGTGCTTGTATAGGAAAAGAAAACACCGCAGTATTCTTACTTTCTATATCTCCAACTGCATCTTCACAAGGTATGCCACTATCCATTAAGAATTGTGTTAGTGGATCTTTTTTGTCTCCTCTTACTCTACGAATATAGTAATGGCTATGTCTAGCGTGAATACCACTTGAGGCATCTACTAG
>JGI25128J35275_1000458_pt1 | contig 12749 bp, 26 predicted proteins | sample ETNvirenome_2_60_FD_35275 | JGI IMG/M metagenome (IMG submission 35275)
AGGTGTCGCAAGTGGACACCTTACTGCCATGTTTCTTTTGTTTAGGTTTGCACCGTATGCTAAATACAACATTATTGACTCCCTCTTAATTCTGATAGTTCTTGAATCTCCACAAAGTCGTAACCTGCATCAGTCCACTCTTGAGCTGCCTCTTTTGCATCTTTATAGTTTTTATAATAGTCGTCTACACCGCCTACCCATACTATGTATCTCCAACCTAGTTTATACTCTATATCAAACATATCATTCTCCATTGGCTTGTTTAATTACTATATATATAGCAATCATTACCACCCTTGTCAACTCCTAAATAAACTTTTTTTATTTTTTTTTATTGATAACCATGCAACTGCACAGGAAAATAATAGCGAACAATTGTTCGCCCTGTAGATAAAAAAAAGCCCAGCAACCTGCTGGACTTTTTTCGGAGAAACCTATTGATTCCAAGATGATGTGTATGCTGACATTGATTCCCACATTTCGATGAAGGCATTGATGAATCTTTTTTGGCTTTCGTCTAACCCTTCTTGCCAAAGTAACTCGCTGGCACTCATACTGGGCAAGTTGTTCGCTTTAGTCCAGTCGTTCCATATTGTTACCAGTTTGTTCATGTTATTCATTTTTGTTTCTCCTTTGGTTAATTAATATATTATATATAGCAATCATTACAACACCTGTCAACAATAAAATAAACTTTTTTTTATTTTTTTTCAGGAACAGGATTCCCTGAACCAGCAGGACAGAAGCGAACAATTGTTCGGTTACAGGTCTGGAAGCAGGAGGGGGGAGGGGAGGGAACAATTGTTCGGTATCTACAGGAAAAAATCGGGGGAAGAACCCCCGATCCGATCCCCGAACAATTTACAAAAGAAAGAGCAAGACTGTTGCGGTAAATAGTGCGAATGCTATTACATTTAAGAAGATTGTATAAAATAACATGATAACCCCCGTTAAAATTGTCTAATTATGAATGGTAAATCTTTTTCGTTGTCTTCCTTACCTTGCCAACAATCAGGAAGAATGACAGAAGTGTAATAATCAAGACAATCTTTTTCTCCTCCTAATACTTGGTTATATTGTTTTCCGTATTGTTCTTGAAAGTCTTTCAAGTTTTCAAACTCGGTGTAGTCACAGCAAATTGCTACAACATCAAGTTCAACCTGCCCGCTATCCATACACTCCGCAACTTCTTCCAAATATTCATATAACGCTCTAAGTCCTTCATAAGAAAAATTATTCTTGTATGTATCCCAAGTTCTAAAAGCGTCTATGAATTGGTTTTCATTTACTGTTTGTACTATCATTTTTTTCTCCATTGGCTGTTTAATTAATACTAATATATGTAATGATTGCTACCTTGTCAACAACTAAATTAAAAAAAAATAAAAAAAATATATCATATGACATAAATTGGCAGATCCAGCCGTACCAGATCCAGCCCGTGAAGGTTAGAACAATTGTTCGGTTTTCCAGCAGGAAGGACAGGTACACCTGCTGGGATCTATCCACAGGGAACAATTGTTCGGGTTGCTGGAGGCAGGATAACCCCGATCCTAACCCGAACAATTTGCCAAAGAATGACCCCGATAACAAGCCCGATCCCGATCAAAGCCCTATAATAAGCCCGATAATAAGCCCGATTATACCCCGATCCCTATGCGTACAGGAATTGTTCGGGAGAACCCAAGAGTACCCCCTCCAAGTAAATATGCTAGTTTTTGGTTTTCACGCTATTTTGCTCTATCAAGTCTGGGTCGTTATGGGTCTTTATGGCTGTTTTCATGCGTTTCTGTGCTATGTCTTGAAATTCCTGTAGTTTTGCCAGTATTTCTTCCCTTGTCATNNTGTCTGTGCGTTCATGTAGCACATGAGCCTTGTTAACCANTAATCCAGTAGCNTTTAAACGCAGTTCTTCAGCCCGAATAGCCTCACCAAATTTCCCCGATTCCCACGCTTCGTTACGAATCTTCAGCAAATCCCGAACAGACTTATCAATTGTTACCCCGAACCGACTACGGGCTTCCTCACGCATTTCCTGATAGCGTTCCTGAACGACTGGATTACGCAACAGCCTAACAGCATCAACGCCAGGATTAGAATATCCTGCTTGTCTAGCCGACTGTGTTTGCGTCATATCCTTGTGCATAAAGTTATTCAGAAAGTCTTGCTGTTTATCAGTCAATCTTTTCCACCCAGCGAGTCGCTGTTCCTTCGTTAAATTNTCTGCTACTTTTGGCATCTTATTTTATCTCCATTTCGTTACCAGTTAATAGGTTAGGTGGTCGGTTTACTTACCGACCCCTAAACCCCCCTTTAGGGGGGAAGTTCGGTAAGTTGGTAAGTAGCTTTAAAATCAATGACTTAAAGCTAAATTCTAACTTACCGTGATAAGAAGTAACCTCCGTAAGTTGCTTCAAAAACCCGAACAATTTCAATGACTTACTACTTACCGTCATTTTTACTTACCGAGTAAGTTGGTAAGTGGTAAGTAAATCACTCATAAAGCACCACAATTTTGGGGTCATTTGTAGGCTTATAGAANGTACCTTGTTTGGTACAAACATACCCCAGATGCTCCATCATTTCGGTGTAATTCCTGTAGCATTCTGGACAGGAATAAACATCATATTCACAATGAAGAACATGACTTATTGGTGCTTGCCATTGCTGTGCTATTCCTTTCTCAACAGCGCAACCAAGACAAATTGTTCGGTTATTCATCACCAGTTCCATGCCAGCGACAATCTTTTCTTTACATTGCGAACAATTCTTCTGTTTCTTTTTAGCCATTAGCTCACCTCCACTTTTGAAAACAGCGGGGAGTCGCCTTCCAGTCTGTTTTTAGCTATTTCTACATATTCGTTATTAAGTTCTATAACAGTTGCATTACGCCCAANNCGATCAGCTACCAGTCCAGTAGTTCCCGATCCACCAAACGGGTCTANTACNCGATCTTGTTCGGTTTCACTGGTATCGCAGTCACATTGCTTAACAAAACCCTTATCTTCCTTCGTTAATGACAGCATATCCTTGCTATTCATACGAGTCGGTTTATCTCGTTTAGGTATAACGCCAACCATATGATCCCGAACAATTCTATCGGGAACGCCAGTTGTGACCATTTCACGCCTGTAGGCAGTTCCACAACCCGAACAAATCTTCTCGCTAGATCCAGCCAGTATTGCTGGTTCGATTAAATCGGTAGGAAACACGGCAAAATGGGCTTCTTTGTAGGGCTTTGTGTTAACAGTCCATACGCTACGCTTGTTTTTTGTTTCATATGACTTTTCAAGACCAGTATGTGGATTTAACCCAGTACCTTCATTATGATACTTACCATTTGTTCGGTCTCGAGTTCCCCAATCCTGTGCTTCTTCTTTGATAGCCACATTATCGTAGTAATAATGAGGGCTTTTACTAAGCAGAAATATATATTCATGGGCTTTTGTGCATCTATCCTGTACGCTTTCGGGCATAGGATTAGGCTTGTGCCATATTATATCTTGCCTCAAATACCAACCGTCAGCTTGCAAGGCAAAAGCCACACGCCAGGGTATTCCTATTAAATCCTTTGGTTTTATACCAACAATTGGTGGTGGTCTAGTAACTCCGTAATCAGTATTACCCCGAACAGTTTGGTTCGTTGTGCTAGTTCTACTGCCACTAGAGTAGCTATCGCCTAGATTCAACCATAGAGTTCCGTCATCTTTAAGCACACGCTTGACTTCACGGAACACATTGACCAGCGACTCGACAAATTGTTCGGGTGTTTCTTCCAGTCCGATTTGTGAATCCACTCGTTTTGCACCACAATTTTCGCAAACATCACGATATTGCATAGTTAAAACATCTCCCGTTCCAAATTCTCTGTGTGCATCTCGTCTAGCAGTACCAGCAATATGCGAACAATTCTCCGATCCACCTACCCAAGTAGCTGTTCCGTAATCCCGTAATCCGTAATATGGTGGGCTTGTCACACATGTTTGAAAATGCTTATCGGGCAATGTTTTCAACACTTCCCGACAATCTCCGATCTTTATATCAATCATTTATTCACTCCCTATCAATCTAACTTCTCCTGATTGCTCATAACCTGATTGACCCGTATTATTAAGTTCAATATCGGTTTCAAGGTGTAACCAAAAGTTTGGCTTTGCATCCCCACTTTCGTAATAATCTTTTTCTTCTATTACTCTTATAGGCAAAGTTTTATCGTCTATTTTTTCTAATATTTCTATTAATTGTTGTACGTTCATTAAAATCACCACAAATCCGTTAAAGCACTTCGTTTAATTAAAATGGCATCACCAACGATAACGTCAGTCATGCCATAACTTTCAACCCAATGATCTGTAGCCTTTTGATTTACATCAAGATTTTTTAATTTACCCTCTTCATCAATAAGTAAAATATCATTGTTTTTTAATTGTACTCTTTCAATCCAGCCACCGATAAATTTTTGTGCTTCTTCAAGTGTTGGCTGATCTTCTTTTTTATCTATAACTTTAAGTTTCATTTTCTTCTCCACTTATGCTTATAACATTAATTTCTTGGTGTAGTGTTGTGTAGTCACGCCTTTTAGCTATAGACTGCCATTTCTTTTCAGCCTCTTCGTAGCTATCAGCCTCAATGTCAACATTGTAGTATTTAACTTCCTTACAATGTATAACAAACTTCTTCTTTGGTTCTCTTCTAATCATTATGCTCCCTCAAAACAACCCGCCATAATTTGATGATCTATTGGTTCTTCGCCAAAATTATCAAATATAGCACCTTCAATTAACAATTCGCTTTTAGGTATATCAGCACGACATTGATCTATATTTGCATAATGCACTTGACTTTGGTGCATAATACACTTTTGTTCGCCACCTTCATGGCGACTGCCTTCTACCCATACGACACATATTAAAACAAACATTTTAACCATTTTTTGCCTCCTTGATTTCCCGAACAATTCTTCGCTTTTCCTGTTGGCGTTCTTTAGCCTTCGCAGATTTTTTAAGAGATTTCTCCCAACCTCTGCTAGTGCTATGAATTTTTGCTCGTTTTACCATTCTTTTATCTTGTCCAATATCCGAACAATTTTGTCCATAAAGCCACTCCTATACGGAGTAGCCCTTTGAATGTGTAGTCTAATTAATTTAGAATTATGCAATTTCTCGCTCCTCATCTCTTGTTGTTGGATTCCATTTGTGTTGGAGTTCCTCGATTTCAGATTGGCTAANACCGTATGAACGTAATGCTTTAGCCATGACCCGATCTGCTGTATCTGTCCATACAATCGCATGTAACATTGCCCAAATCCATGCACCAATTTCTTTCTCCTTTGTTGTGTTGTTACGAGATTGATTGCCACCAAGTATATGACCGATTTCATGTAAAGCAGACACATAATAGCCCGTGTTCTTAGTCGGTCTAATGGTTATGTGTCGCCTAGATGGAATAGCTGAATATTTAGGAACAGTTTCTGTAAGCGATTGATAGCTTACAGATATATTTTCAACTGCACATAGTTCTTGAATATGTAATGCCATATCTATTCTTTTAACTAAAATCATGGCTGTAACCTCTGAAAGTTAAGTTCTTGTTGAAATTCATTAAGCAAATCCTTTGCATGCTCTACATACATATCAACACCAAACTTAATCTTGACTTGCTTTAACACCTGCTCGTTTGTGTAGTCCTGCAACTGCTCACCTACGAACAATTCTACTTCAAGTAGTTTGTCAGATAATCTACTCATTTTGCAAACCCCTCTAATATAAAGTCACTTGTTTCTGTTACAGAAGCACTGCCATTTTCAAAATCTTTAATGACTTCATCATAAACACCGTTTTTAACTTTGGTAATTATGTGAGGTGATCCTACTCCTAATTTACCTAACTCTTGTAAATCTTTAATTACATTGATTTTAAAAATATTCATTATGACTTCTCCCATTCATTTATTTGTTCTAGTAAGCCACTTGCAACTTCTGCACGACCTCTAAACAAATAAACATCTGAATCATCAAAACCATTGTAATCATCAAATGTGTATTTGTTGTTTGTTTTAACTTCTTCGTTTAACCAATCTTTAATCTTATTAAGTAGTTTTACAGATAAAACTTGTTTATTATAAAGTTCTAATATTTGATCTGCTTCTTTGCTCATTTTAACCTCCGTAATTAATTTTTAATTGTATAAAGTTTTTTTGTAAGTGTTGACACAACACTCATTTCAACTTCATTTTTATTAATGTTATTAAAGGTGCAAATTTCGTAATGCTTATCCCAAATTAAACCACATAACTCTTTGAAGTTTATTTTATCTGTTTTGTATTCGTTTAAAATATCAACGATTTCAAATTTTTCTATTAGTTTCATATTACTTTCCTTCCTTTGCTAGTTAAGATAGTCCTTTATAGTTACTATAGTATTCAATACCATGTCAAGCATCTTTTTTATTTAATACATAATCATGTACGATTTTACCTAATTCAGCATTGCCAACCTTTTGTTGCTCAATCCAAATTCGTTTAAGAACATCGCCTTTTCTATTCTTTAATACTCTCCAATGTCCTCGTCTCCAATGCTCTCGCTTTGGCGATCCTTGACCCGTAAACATACGAGAATAAACTCTTTTACCTCTAGGCTTTGGTAAGTTAATCGTAACGACCTTATATTCGTTTTTAGGCACTTTACGACCAAATGCTACATGATCTATCTTTTTAGGTGGAACAACTGTCTCTGTAGCTATTAAATCGTAGTTTAACAACCCAAGTAATGCGATCATAAATCTTGCATCGCCTTCCATGACATTATAAGACACTTCCATATATTTTCTCATGTCACTTTTATCCCAACCATAATCAAATTTTTCTTGACTTATCATCCAGTGCATAGATGCAGTTTGTGTTGTAGTAAGTCGTTGTCTAATTTGATCTAAATAATATTTATCTTTTTTAGTTCCGTTGTTCATATATTCTCCAACGTACCAACCACCAAGATACGCAGACGTAGATTGCCATGATGCCATGTTCCAATCTTTATCACTCATAGGCTCTTCATTACTTGCCGTAGCAGAAAATCTATCAAATGGTTTTTCGTTATCGATAGTAAATCCGATCTGCGGAGACACCATATATCTTTTCTTATCTTTTGATTTATCATGCTCGTTATCAGCATCATATCTTGTATATAAAGCATATATAAAATCATTATTATGTTTTAAAATATGATAACCAACGGGCATAATGATTTCATCTGTTTCATAAGTTTTACCATTTGATTCATGGATTTTTTTTAATAGTTCTTGACGATAAACCTCATCCCATTCAATCCATAAAGAATTAAATGGTGGTATACCTCGTTCCAACATATTAAAAAGTATTTCGGGTTTTGACATGCTTGCTTGTACTGCATGCTCGATAAGACCTTTACTTAATACAAATTTTTGAGCAGTAACGATTTCAGTTTGAACATTACGTCTCATGCCTTCTGCATATTTACCACCCTGCCATCCAAGTATATTTCTTTTGGCATCTCCAAGAGCAGTAATTAATTCACTTGCTAAAATTGGTTTGTCCATAATTATCTCCTTACGATAGACCTCTATAATCTATATATGTAATGATAACTACATTGTCAATAATAAACTATTCTTTTTTTGTTTTCCAAAAGTATTCGTCAGTATCGCCTAGCCTTGTGTTGTTACCATTCTCAACTTGATATACAACTGTACTAACTTTAAAGTCGGGCATTTTAGGATTTTCAGGAGTCAGGCTGTTATCATATATCCTCATTCTATTGTTCGGATATAAACAATATTGTCCGTTATTTAATTCTAGCAAATTAAATGATTTATGTTCTTCAGGTATTTCACTGGTACTATAGTCAACTACGTCAGGCTGATTATGGTAGTTATCCAGTGTGCATACATATGTGCCTTTGACGATACCAAAATCTCTTGTTAAGACTTCAAAATCCATACTACCAATAAATTGTTTGTGTATAGCTGTAACATTGTAATCCATACAATTCCAAAATTGCAGGTTAGGTAAATCCATGTCCAGTTTGGGCGTAACTGGTTTAGATAAAAACGCTGATATAGGTAACTTATCAAACAAAGCTCCATATTCAGGCAGATAAGTCTCAAAATAGAAAGCTCTACCCGCTATAGACTTGGCTGTAACCCATACACCCTCTACAAATTCGCCATGCCCGTCTTGTAAATCTCTTAAATATTCTTTTCTAACCCAAACTTTTTCTGCTGGTAAATTACATATCAGTTCTGGCATTAAATAATCTCATCAGCCATACAACTGGCTGTAGCATATGCAGACCTGTTTGGTGTTTTTGATACCTTACCGTATAATTGTTCGGTTTTAGCTCTGGGATCATCCTGTGTTGACCAGTCATCATTATCAACAATACCAGCGTTTTTCTTTTGAAGTTCTTTAAATATTTGACGCACTTCTGCATTTCCCGATTGTTTTTCAGACCTACAACGTCCACATAATTTTGACTTCTCATACTTGCCTACTGGTATATATATATCACAATCAGTACACTTTTGATTCATTAGTGTCTCCTTTTTTGAAGTAACTGTCATTTGGAACACACTTCCAACAATGCCAGTTCCAACCTCCATCAATAGAATATGAAGCGTTATCCTGTCCACAAACCGAACAATTATTCGGTCTTGCGTTTGCCTGTGAGACTGGTTGCCAAGTTCTTCTTCTACTCTGCTCGCTCATTGTCATTAGCTCCTTCATCTAAATTACATGCCTCAATCAATGACATAGACTCAAGAAACAAGGGTGTTTCTTCACCGACCCAACCCCCGACAACATTAAAATTAAAGTGTTCCATCGCTTCTTCATATGTCATGCCATCTCTTTCTATTAATAGCTTAATACATTTATTTGCGCTGTAAACAGCTAATGTTGGCTGACCACACCTGGTAGCCACTCCGATAAAAGCTCCTTCAAAACCATCTGCTAATAACATTACGCATTCTCCGTTGCTGTTGTTGCCTCATATTCTCCTCTACTCATGTCTCCATCTGTAGTTCCGAGCCATTTACGACCCCCCGATCTACTAAACGAATACTTCCCGATCCTACCNTCTGCTATCAATTCCCGAACAATTCCATCAACCATCCTCTGTGTGCANTTATCAAGAGTTCTTGGTGCATCAGGATCAGCACTCATACGTTGTAGTATAGCATCAGCTCCCGATTGCTGTGTTAAAGCTCTACCTTCCCGTTCACATACAGCAATCCAAGAGAACAGAGCATCTTTTTTAATCTCTCGATTACTTCCAGAATGAAGTCTTGATATATCTTCCGATCTATCCTCCAGTAGTCCAGAGTGCATATCCCGAACAAAATGTCTTATATCACGCCTTGCAGGTCCGTTTGACTTAACAACTGCACCATCAAAGCATCTGTTTCTTTGATACTCTATACCTAAATCCTGACAACGCCTTCGACCAGTAGCCTCATCAACTTGCCATATGGCAAACGCACAACGAACACCATCAACCAGTGCTGACGTACCTCTAATCATATTCCTTGCTTGTTCGGGAGATGCAACTGCCACATCATCTTTAATCTTTGTCATGTGATGACACATCATCACCGAAGCTCCAGTTTCTGTAGCCACTTGTGCCAGTAAGCCAGTTAGTGCAGCTCCTGCTGCTGGATCAGAGTTCACATCAGCATGAACAAAAGATGCTAACGGATCAAACACAATTAATTTTAAGTTATTCATCTGTATAATTTGTTCGTATATCTTCTCAAACTCAACACTGGTCTTATATCCGTCACTAGTCTCTTGTAGTATTGGAAACACACCACCAACATTAGGAAGAGATACAATTCTAATCTCATGTTCATAGTCAAAACGAGAATTGTTCGGGTCTAAACGCTCAATTCTCCTGTGCATTTCGCCCTCATCATCCTCTGCTGTAAAGATAATTGTATTGCCAAACTCTGTAATATTATCCCCGAAGGCACTTGTCATAGGCTGACCACTAGATACTTTCATAGCCAAATCCAATGTCATCATACCTTTACCAGCATCTCCTGCTGCTGAGAATATAATTGGCACACCTAATGGTAATGTGTCTCCGATTAAAAACTTTTGTTCAGGAGCTTGACCCTGAAACCTTTTAATCAACAGACTTTCGTCCAGTAAGTTAATTGTTTTCTTTACATGCTTTAATGTTGTGTTGAGAAAGTTACCAATGTCAAAGTTCTCTGCAATTGCATCGGCTGCATCCCATCTTTCAGGTTTACCTGCTGGTGGAGTTAACATTGTTACCGATCTAGCACCTGCATTCATGGCTAAATCTTGTACGAGTTCAGCAACTTTCTTACCTGCCGTGTCGTTATCGGGCCAAATTGTTAGTTCTTTGCCATGCAACGGTGAGAAATCAAACTGACTAGCTGACTTACGAGATAACATACCCGCTCCGCCCATAGTACATGTAGCTGTAAATCCCAGTTCATTAAGAGCATCTGCACACTTCTCGCCCTCTACCCATATAACCTTATCTGAAGCAGAAATGTTCGGTATATTATATAACGGTCTGACATCAGGCATTTTAGGATATGGATTAGTGCCAGTAAACTGACGAAACTCTTTTTTAGGCTTGCCATGATCGTCCATCACAGGATTACCCGCACCGTCTCTCATATTGTATCTTCTAACCATACAAAGTATTTCTCCATCTGCATTTAAATACAAATGTTCGGTATCNAATGGTGTGTTTACATTAATCTGCTGGCGTAAAGACCTGTTGATAATCGGTGGATCAGACTGCTCATCTCTTACAAAACTTGGTGAATCGTCCAGATAGTTTGCGAACAATTCTTTAATTTCAGGAAGGCGCATACCTCTACCTTCCATTAATATCTTTACAATACCCCCGATACCTGACGCACCGTTAAAGTCCTGACCTTTCATAAAGTATGGTGATCTGGGATTTATATCTATCTTTAATGATTGACCAGTCTCTCCTGATAATGATCCGATAGAGAATTGATCGCCACGAATTACACCATTTGGATATGTGTTTCTAAGCTCACTTATCTGCACCTCTGGTGGTACTTTTTGGCTAATTAGTTCTACCAGTTCATGCGAGTTCAACTCACGATTTTTATTGCCAAGTCTTATTATAGTCATTATTATATCCTTACTTCGTTGGCTGAAGTTATAGGCGACATTTGTTTGTTTCTCTACCTTTCATGTCGCCTATTTAACTCCAACATCTATCTTGAAACTCACACCATTTACAATCAAAGAAGTCTCTTGAGAATGCTACTCTAGGTAAAATTTCATTTGATTTTGTTGCTTCTAAAATATTAACAGCTTTATCACTAATTTCTTGTGCCAAGACTTTATCAAACGGAACAAGCTCGTAATATATCTGACTTGTATTTTTATTTAATACTGTAAATAAACATGGATGCTCTGTTAAGTTCATGTATGCCTGATACAAAGCTATTTGGGCTGCATAAACTGGATTAGTTCTAGCTACGCCCTTCATCATAAACTCTCTAAACTTCTTATCATTGGCTGACTTATTCTCCCATAAACATGGATACCCCATATCTACAGGACCTCCACATATTACACCATCTATATGACCTTTAATCTCCCCATCTGCGATAGAAAAACCAAATTGTTCGCCTTTTTTGTCTTCTGTACGCAGATCAAAGTTAGCATTTTTTAGCCATTGTGCAACAGAATCTTCAATTTCATGTCCAAACTGAAAGATTCTCAAGGTATTTGCACTGAAGTCACGACCCTCATCAGCATCATATCCCATGTATCTATATTGTATTTTTCTGGAACATGATTCGCCAAGAGAAGAACCACCTAAATAAGTTCGTTTACCTTTTTTATTGTTATGATCGATTATGCCTTGATCTATAACATCTGATATTAATTGTGTTATTTCTTTAGAAGGGAGCATCGCCACCTCCCGCCCATGATTTATCTGAGTATTGAAAGTGGATACGAGCAACATATTCTCCATCGTAAAACTCGCCTATGTCAGACGATAATTGAATGTTAGATACTATACCAATAACTTCTTCCTCTGACAAATCACACAGCTTTTTATTCCAGCCTATTTCCGAACAAATCCGACCAAATCTTTTTAATGGATGGTTATCTGACATTCATCATCCTCCTGAATGTAAAATTGTAAATCAAATGTTGCTCCGAAATAATGAACAACTGCTTTACCACTAACTACGTTATCAAAATCATCACAAGTGTCTAAAATGGCATTATTAATGTATTCCATAAGCTCTTCTTTACTACAGTCAAGATCAATAGGAACAAACATCTTTCCTTCCTTTTTACTTACGGGATGCTCAAAAAATAAAGTATAATCAACTCTGATGCTTGCCATCTTTTGCCTCTATAGCTAGTGCTGCATATCCGATAATATCAATCATATTATCTTCAACCTTTGGATTCTGACTGTTTCTGATTTGTTTGATTCCTATCATACATCTATAAATATCATTAATGTCTAGGTCTTGCTTTAGCTTCTTTCTTAACAATATGTTCCACATTGCGGCAATACTTGTATGTGTATCATAAGCATCACCGTGAGTTTTAGCTCTAGGTCCATTTATAATTAAATCTACTTTCTTTAGTGCTTCACTTCGGTGCATTTTTTTCTCCTATGATTATAATTCTTGTGTCTATTTGATCCTTATTCCAAACATAATTCAACCAGCAAGCCG
>JGI25128J35275_1000461_pt1 | contig 12708 bp, 12 predicted proteins | sample ETNvirenome_2_60_FD_35275 | JGI IMG/M metagenome (IMG submission 35275)
GCCGGTGAAGTAAACGGTCTATCTAGTAAAGAAGTATTTCAATACAATGAAGGAAAGCAATGGTGGTATGAAACTAGAATTGCTGTTACTGATGTTAGTGACTACAATATCTTTGTTGGCTTTGCTGACAATGGATTTGTTGATCCAGCAACTGTACCAACAGATTGTATTGGTTTCTCTCACTTAGAAGACACAACTAGCATTCAATTCTTATCAAGAAAAAATGGTGCTGGTGTATCTTTCGATATGACAGATAGTTCTGGTGGAAGTACTTATACTTTTGAAGACTCTACTGTTCCAACTCAAACTGCATCTACACTTGCGATACCTTCTAACTCTGTTAGACTAGGTTTCCATTTTATGCCTGCAGGAACTGAGTTAGGTCAAACTTCAAATCAATTTAAGTTATACCTAGACGGTAAAAAAGTTGGCACACAAGCTGCTACAACTGTTCCTGATGATATTGCATTAGAACTTAAAATCTTTACTGAAAGTAAGGGCACAAACGCTAATCACTTAGCGACAGATTGGGTTCAAACTATAGTACAAAGATAATAATTAATTTAGTGCTCCTTCGGGAGCACTTTTAATAAGGAGAAACATTATGTCTATAGGCGGCGGAGGATCATTTTCAAGTGATCAAACAACGTTACAAAAAGATACTGGTGCTATATCACTGTTAAGAGCAGGTAGAGCTAGAATTACTTCTATTCAAGGTAGAGGTGAAGCAGGTTCTGTTTTACTTTTACATGATAGTGCTACAACGGGTGGTGCAGGTGCAGGTAACTTAGTGGCAACTTTTAAATACGATACTGAAGGTTTAGCAGTTTATGTTCCAGGTTCTGGAATTCTTTGTAAAGATGGAATTTGTGCAACCTTAACACAAACAGGTGGAACTGACGGGAGCGTTACGTTAACTATTACAGGAGCGTAGTATGTCCAACACTACCTCTGGTTCTTATGTTTTTGATAAGAACCTTGGAATAGATGAAATTATTGAAGATGCATACGAACGTATTGGTATGCAAGGTGTTTCTGGTTATCAATTAAAAACTGCGAAACGATCTTTAAATATTTTATTTTCTGAATGGGGAAATAGAGGTTTACATTTTTGGGAAGTTAAAAATCAAAATGTGGCTTTAGTAAGTGGTCAAGCTGTTTATACTTTTTACAGATCCCCGGCTGATGGTGCTTCTGACGGTATCAGTACAACTCTTTCTGCTGGAATAAATGCTACAGCTACAACTGTCCCAGTGGCTTCTGTTACAGGAATGCCTACAGTAGGTGGAACTCTTACAATTGGAACTGAACAAATTTCTTATACAGGAATATCTTCTTTAAATATTACTGGATGTACTAGAGGAATTAATGGTAGCACTGCAGCGACACATAGCAGTGGTGATGCTGTTTTACAATTTCCAAACGGAATGACAGATATACAGGAAGCTAATTATAGAGTTGCATCAACTAATGTTGATACACCTATGACAAAAATTAGTAGATCACAGTATCAAGCATTTTCAAATAAAACAGATCTAGGTTTACCTACACAATATTGGATACAAAGATTTATAGATAAAACTACTATGACTTTGTATCTGACTCCAGGAAGTTCACAAGCTGGAAACTTTATAAATTTTTATTATACAAAAAGAATTGATGATGTGGGTGCTTATACAAATGCAACTGATATACCATATAGATTTGTACCATGTATGATTGCAGGATTAGCTTATTATTTATCAATTAAGTATGCTCCTCAAAGAGTACAATCATTAAAAATGTTATACGAAGATGAATTATTAAGAGCTGAAGATGAAGACGGTTCTTCTAACTCTACTTACATATCACCTAAAATATATTACCCAGGTATTGGTTAATGAGTAGTTTTGCACAAGGTAAATTTGCTTTAGCGATTTCTGATAGATCAGGTATGGCTTTTCCATATAATGAAATGGTTAGAGAATGGAATGGTGCTCTAGTGCATATATCTGAGTATGAACCAAAACAACCACAACTAGACCCTAAACCTACCAATGCAGATCCGCAAGCTCTAACAAGAGCAAGACCTGCAAGAACAGAATTTCCAACAGAAGATTTTTTACCTGAAAATCCTTTTATAACCGCAGCTAGTACAGTTTTAAAAATTAATTTTCCTAATGGAGATCTACAGGTAGATGATTTTGTTAGATTAAGAAATGTTAAAGCGCCTGTAGGAGGTGTAGCTGTTTCAACTTTACAAATGTCCACTACCTTAAATGGAGCGGTAACAGACTCTGCTACAACTATTGATCTTACAGATGGGTCAGAGTTTCCAACAACAGGTTTTATAGTTATCGAAAAAGTATTGACAGCAAGTGATACAAGTGACCCTCTTCTTGTAGGTACTTTTCAAAACGAGGTTATTGAATATACAGGTCGATCTAGCAATCAATTAACTGGTTGCACTAGAGGAACTAGTGCGCCTTACAGAGGTGTTTCACCACAAAAAACAATTGCAGATTCTCATGTTAATGGATCTAAAGTTTTTGGAAGCTATAAAGTAACCTCATTAAACACAACTCAAGTCGAAGGAACTGGTCAACCTCAGTTTTCTACACAGTTTGATGGTGTTAATGTTGCATTAACTAATTCTGCATCTAGCACAGAAACAGGAGGTGGTTTTCAATGTACAATTGGACCCATTAATGATAGAGGTTAATTATGGCTGGAGTTTCTAAATATACATACACAACATTAAAACAAGCTATTTTAGACTACACTGAAGTAGAGGATACTGTTTTTACAACCACTATATTAGATGGTTTTATTATGTCTGCTGAGTTTAGAATTAATCAAGATCTTCCTACAGATTCTGATAGGTTTGTTCAAGAAGGTAGTTTAGCTGCAAACGATAATACAATCAACGCTCCTGCTGGAACTTTGTTTGTTAGAGGAGTTGAGGTATTTAATTCTACAGCTAACACTGAAGGTAACGGAAGTTGGTTAGAGAAAAAAGATCAAAGTTATTTATCAGAATTAACAGATAGAAAATTTGGACCTTCTGGTCAAATACAAGCACCCACAGATACAACTAATTCTGTAACAGGTTTTCCTAAATATTATGCTATGTTTGGTGGCGCTACTAATACTACAGATACTACTTCTGGAGGTATGTATCTTGCTCCAACACCTGACGCTAACTATAAATTTAGAATATATTATAACAAAATGCCTACTGGTTTAGGGTCTGGGACTACTGGTAGTGCTGAAACATATTTAAGCACCTACTTTCCACAAGGACTATTATATGCTTGTTTAGTAGAAGCTTTTGCTTTTTTAAAAGGTCCAATGGAGATGTTGACACTATATGAAAATAAGTATAAAAGTTCTATACAACAGTTTGCAGGGATGCAACTTGGAAGACGAAGAAGAGACGATTACACTGACGGAACTGTTAGAATACCTGTCAAATCACCGTCTCCATAAATTAAGGAGAAAAAATTATGGCAATATCATCGGCAATATGTAATAGTTTCAAAGTAGAAATTTTAAAAGCAGTTCACAACTTTACTGCATCATCTGGTAATACTTTTAATTTAGCTTTATATACTAGTTCAGCATCTTTAGGTGCAGGTACAACAGCATATAGTTCATCAAACGAAATTTCAAATACATCGGGTTCAGCTTATTCTGCAAAAGGAAAAGCTCTTACAAGTGTGACTCCAGTTTTAGATAGTAGCACAGCAGTTTGTGATTTTTCTGACGTATCTTGGACATCGGCTTCATTTACAGCTAACGGATGTTTAATTTTTAATGATTCAGCTTCTGGTGATCCTGCAGTTTGTGCAGTAGCATTTGGATCAGATAAAACAGTTTCTAATGGAACTTTCACAGTTCAATTTCCAGCAGCAGACGCAAGTAACGCTATAGTTCGAATAGCATAAGGAGGAATTCCTTATGGCGTCAACCTGGGGTAGTAGCACTTGGGGCTCTAATGAATGGGGCGATAATGTTATTACAGCTATCCTTACAGCACCATCAGCAGCAACTTCTTCTGTAGGTTCTTTAACTGTTACCGATATGTCTATCGGTTTAACAGGCCAGTCAGCGACATCTAGTGTAGGTTCAGTTGTAGTTGAAAGAGCTTTTGTTTTAACAGCACCATCAGCCGCAACTTCTTCTGTAGGTTCTTTGACAGTTACCGATATGTCTATCGGTTTAACAGGACAATCAACAACATCTAGTGTTGGATCAGTTGTAGTTGAAAGAGCTTTTGTTCTAACAGCACCAAATGCTGCAACAACAGGCGTTGGTGATCTTACAATTAATAATTCTGAAATACAGATACCACAAGGTTCTCAAGCAGATGTTTCAGTAGGTTCTATATCTCCCGCTGATGTAATGGGATTAACAGGAGTATCATCAACAGCAAGTGTTGGCTCAATATCTCCTGCAGATGTAATGGGATTAACAGGGGTCTCGTCAACAGCAAGTGTTGGTGAAATAAATCCTGCAGATGTAATGGGGTTAACAGGTATTTCAGCAACATCTAGTGTTGGTTCTTTAGTTACAGAAGTAGCTTATACCTTAACAGCACCTAGTGCTTTAACTTCTTCAACAGGCTCAATAAATCCTGCAGATGTAATGGGTTTAACAGGAGTTCAAGCTGATATTTCTGTTGGAAACGTGTCACCTTTATCATATCAAGATGTTGATATTGGAGGCAATACAAGTTATAGTGCAGTCAATAAAACAGATAGCGCAAGTTATTCTGGTGTTGACGTAACAGGAAATACGTCTTATACAGATGTAACTCACGCAGCTTAGGAGAAAAATTTATGGCATCAACTTACACACCTCTTGGCGTAGAACTAATGGCTACCGGCGAAAATGCTGGAACTTGGGGTACAAAGACTAATACAAACTTACAAATATTTGAACAAATTTCTGGTGGTTACTTAGAAGTAGCTATTGGAGGTGGTGCAGGAACTACAACTTTAACAGAAAGCGATGGTGCTACAGGTTCTGCTGTTGCTACAAGAATTTTAAAATTTACAGGAACAATTACTGGAAACAGAGTTGTAACTATGCCGGTTGGTGTAGAAAATTTTTACATAATTAAAAACTCAACTTCAGGGGCATACACTGTACAATTAAAAGCTGCTTCTGGTTCAGGTGCAACAGTTACTTGGGCAACCACTGAAAAAGGATGGAAGTATGTTTATTTTGATGGTGTTGCAACAAACACAGGTGTTTATGATTTTGCAGACGGTTTAATTACTGGAGACCTAACAATTAATGGAAACTTATCAGTAGATGGTGGCACAATAAAATTAGATGGTAATTATCCTACAGGAACAGATAACGTAGCTTTAGGAGATACTGCTTTAGATTCAGTTGAAGCTGGTGGTATAAACAATGTCGCTATTGGTAGTAAAGCTGGAACAGCAATTACAACAGGAGATAATAACATTGTAATAGGTTTATGTGCTGGTTTAAAAACTAATACAGGTGGACAGAATGTTGGAATAGGTAGTTATGCTTTATGTAATAATACTACAGGATGTAAAAATGTAGCTTTAGGGCAAACTGCAATGAAAGCTAGTACTACAGGAGACCTTAATACTGCTATAGGTATGGGTTCTTTAGCCTTACATGAAACAGCAGATGGTAATACTGCTGTAGGTGCGTGTTCTATGGCATCTACAACAACAGGGGCAACTAACGTAGCAGTAGGTACTTGTTCTTTAAAAGCTAATACAACAGGAGCAGACAATACAGCAGTAGGTGGAGAGGCTTTGATAGCCAATACTACAGGAGCAAATAATACTTCAGTTGGTAAAAACTCTATGTTGGGAAATACAGAGGGTGCGAGTAATGTAGCAATAGGAAACAATGCTTTACAATGTAATACAACAGCAGATAACAACACAGCAGTAGGTAGATGTGCTTTAAGATCTAATACAACAGGAACAGCTAACGTCGCAATTGGGTTTTGTGCAGTTTCAGTTGGAACTACAGTTTCAAATACAGTAGCAGTAGGTAATTTAGCTTTAGAAAACACCACAGCAAATAATAACACTGCGGTGGGAGACCAAGCACTTGAAGGAAATACAAGTGGATACGATAACACAGCAGTTGGATTCTGTGCTTTGCATTTAAATACAACATCTCAAGGAAATACTGCGATAGGCAGAAATTCTATGGCAGTTAACACGACAGGAGGTGCAAACACAGCAATAGGTAAAGAATCTTTATGTAAAAATGAAACAGCTAGTTATAACACAGCATTAGGTTATTCTGCTATGTGTTTAACTACAACAGGAGCAGCAAATACTGCTGTTGGTTTCACTGCATTACTTTCAAATACTACAGGTGCAAACAATGTTTCTGTTGGTGCTTATTCTATGGACGCAAGTACAACAGGCTATGACACAGTTGCTATGGGTGTAGAGGCTTTAACATCAAACACGACAGGACATACTAACACTGCACTTGGTAGACAAGCAATGTGTAAAAACACAGAGGGAAATAATAACACAGCTGGGGGTGCTTTTGCTTTGTGTGCTAACACTACAGGTAGTTCTAATACTGCATTCGGTCAACAAGCTTTAAGAAGTAATACTACAGCTTCAAGCAATACATCAGTTGGAAGTAACTCAATGTCTTGTAATACAACAGGAACAGGTAATGTTGCAGTAGGTAGATATGCTTTAGGTGAAAATACATCAGCAGATAATAACACAGCAGTTGGTTTTTGTGCTTTATATCCTAACACAACAGGAACAAGAAATACAGCTGTAGGTGCTCTTTCTTTAGATGCTAATACAGATGGTAGTGACAATACGGGTGTTGGTCGTACTGCATTATCAAGTAATACATCAGGAAATGATAATGCTGCTTTAGGAGTAGGTGCTTTACAAAGTAATACTACTGGTCTTTGTAACACAGCAATTGGAACTCAAGCTATGATTAGTAATTTAACTGGAGATGGTAATGTTGCTGTAGGTTATAAAGCATTATATACAAATACAGGTTCAACACCAGATTTTAACGTAGCAGTTGGAAGACAATCACTTTGTAAAAATACAACAGGAACAAGAAATGAGGCTTTAGGTACAAATGCTCTGTTTACTAATACGACAGGTTCGAACAATGTTGGTATAGGTTCTAATGCTTTATATGGGACTGACACAGGGAGTGACAATACGGCTGTTGGTAGAGATGCTGGTTGTTCTAACACAACTGGTATTTCAAATGTTTACATTGGTCACAATGCTGGTTGTTCAGCAACAACACCAGAAGGAAATACATTTATAGGTCATGAAGCTGGTGGTAACGCAGAAACTGGAAATGGTAATATTGCTATTGGAATTAACTCTGGTCAAGATGCAGTTAGAAACCTTACAGGCACTTGTACACATAATATTGTTATAGGTAATAATAGTTCTGCTAACGCATATATTAAAATAGCATGGACAGTTACTTCAGATTTAAGAGACAAAACGAATATTGGAGATGTGCCACATGGTTTAAATTTTATTAACCAATTAAATCCAATAAAATATCAATTTAAAAAATCAAGAGAAGATGACACTCCTACAGGAAGTGTTAGATATGGTTTTAAAGCTCAAGAAATATTAGCACTTGAGGGAGAAAATTCTGTTATTATTGATAGTTCTGATTCTGAAAATTTAAAATATCAAGGTGAAGGATTAGTCCCTGTATTAGTTAATGCAATTCAAGAATTATCAGAGACAAATAAAGACTTGAAATCTAGAATAGAAGTGTTAGAAAACAGTTAAATTACGAAAGGACTAAAATGTTAAATACTTATGTCGTTGAAGGCGGTGTAGGTAAATGTACTGCATTTACTGCATTGATCCCGAAACTAAAACAAAAATCGGACATACAAGTGTATACTCCGTACATCGATTGCTTTGCAGGTAATCCTGATGTTAAACTTGCATTGGAGCAAACAATACCAATACAAGATTCAAGAATCATGGCGTCTGATAATATTTATTATTGTGAGCCATATAAATCTAATTTTCAATTTGGTAAACAACACTTGATTGAAAGTTACTGTGAACATCACGGTGTAGATTTTAATAGATCTATGACAGGTAAACTTTATACAGATAACCACAAGGCATCTGTTACTAAATGGTTAGCTGATAATGAGATTGGTAAGTATATAATGATTCAGTTTTCAGGTGGCCAACCTAAATGGAATTATGGAGAAAATGTTCAATATCAAAACATCAATCCTAATAGAAACTATCAACCCTACCTTGCTCAACAAGTAGTCAATATGTTACTTGAAGAGTATAAAGATACAACCATCATTAATTGTGTTTTACCTAACGAACCACACTATCAAGGTACGATTAGATGTGATCTACACTGGGCCCAGATTCATGAAATGTTAAAAGGTGCTGAAGGGTTTGTTAGTATTGACAGTTGTTTACAACACTTTTCACCATCAGCTAAAGCTTATGGTGTTGTTATTTGGGGCAGTACAAGGTGGACTCAGTTTGGTTACTCTCATAATAAAAACTTACATTTTCATATGAAAGATAAATGGGATGAGGCTAAATTTAATGATAGTGACCCTAGAAATAATATGGTAGAACCCCAAATAATTATTGATAATTTTAGGAAACTTGATAAAACTAAAACCGTTGCTTGTGCAACAATATAAGGAGAAAAATTATGTCAGATGAAGTAAAAACAGCAGAAGAAATAGCACAAGATTACACAGCTATGGGTCATTCTGTAGAATTAATCAATGGTGTTATTGATGGTTCTAAAATGGATGAAGAAGAAGCTAAAGATAAACAAGATTGTGTTAATAGAAATGTTGAACACTTAGAAATCATGGTTGCTAAAGATTACTGGACAGATGAAGACATGACTGAGGTTAATGCAGCTATCGCTTCTGGTAAAGCATATACTGCTGAATAGTTTAATTTTTACCCATAACACATGTTGATATAACTAGCATTCTAGTATATTTTAAACTAGGGATTAATTTATGCTACAGAAACTAGGATTTGCACCAGGATTTAATAAACAAGTTACAGAGACCGGGGCTGAAGGTCAATGGTTTGATGGAGATAATGTACGTTTTAGATATGGTACTCCTGAAAAAATTGGTGGTTGGGATCAACTAGGTGGTGATAAATTAACAGGTGCCGCAAGAGCAATTCATAACTGGGATGATAATGTTGGTATAAAATATTCTGCAATTGGGACTAATAGAATTCTTTATGTTTTTTCTGAAGGATCATATTACGATATTCACCCAATAGAAAAAACTGTTTCAGGTGCAACATTTACAAGTACATCAAGTTCGAACGTTGTAACAGTAACAGTCTCTACGTCTGTACCGTTAGACGATGACGACATCGTAATGTTTGAAAATGTTACAGGACTATCTGGTTCTACTTTTACCAACGCAACATTCGAAGGTAAAAAATTCATGGTAACTTCTGTTCCAAGCAATACAACTTTTACTTTAACAATGGCAACTACAGAAACAGGAACACCTTTATCAGGTGCAGGGTCTGCTGATGCATTATATTATTACAGTGTTGGACCTGCTAAACAACAATCTGGTTTTGGTTGGGGTACAGGTTTATTTGGTGGTGTAGTTAATGGTGTTGCAACAACAACTCTTGCAACTGCTTTAACAAATACAACAGGAACAACTGTTGTCTTAACAAGTTCTGCAGCTTTTCCTTCTTCGGGTACAATACAAATAGGTACAGAATTTATTACATACACAGCAAATGATACGGCAACAGGAACTTTAACTGGTGGAGCAAGAGGTGCTAATGGTAGTACAGCTGCAACTCATAGTGCTGGTGCTGCTGTTACCAATGTTACAAATTACAATGGATGGGGACAAGCTTCATCTACTACACAGTTTACATTAAATCCTGGTTTATGGGTTTTAGATAATTATGGTACAAAATTAATTGCACTTATTTATAATAGAGAATGTTTTGAATGGGATGCTGCAGCTCCAAATGCAGTAGCTAATAGAGCAACTATTATTACCGGTGCACCAACTGCATCGCGTCATGTACTGGTATCAACCCCAGATCGACACTTGGTTTTCTTTGGAACAGAAACTGAAATAGGGGATAAGACTACACAAGATGATATGTTTATAAGGTTTTCTGATCAAGAAAATATTAATAACTATACCATTACAGCAAACAATACTGCAGGTTCACAAAGACTTGCTGCAGGTTCTAAAATCATGGCTGCAATTAAAGGTAGAGATGCCATATATATTTGGACAGATACATCACTATTCTTAATGCAATTTGTTGGATCACCGTTTACTTTTGCCTTTGCACAAGCAGGAACCAACTGCGGATTAATTGGAAAAAATGCTGCGGTTGAAGTTGATGGTTCTGCTTATTGGATGTCAGAAAATGGTTTCTTTAATTACGATGGTCAATTAAAATCTCTTCCATGTTTAGTTGAAGATTTTGTATACGATAGTTTAAACTCAGTACCTAGAGATTTAATTAATGCAGGTGTTAATAACCTTTTTGGAGAGATCAACTGGTTCTATTGTTCAGCTAATGCAGTTACAGTAGATAGGGTTGTTACCTATAATTATCTAGATTCCACAACTCAAAGGCCTATTTGGACCACAGGAACATTGAACAGGTCTGCCTGGGAGGATTCTGCTGTGTATGATAAACCTCATGCAACACTTTATGACCCTAGTGACAATGCTTCGTATGATGTTACTGGCAATGTGGATGGAAGTAGTATATACTATCAGCACGAAACAGGGACCGATCAAGAAAATGCAGGTGGTGTAATTACTGCAGTTACAGCTAACATTGTTTCTGGTGATTTTGATATTACACAAAAAAGAAGTACGACAGGTCAAACAGTAGGGACACCTGATCTTAGAGGAGATGGTGAATATATTATGAGGATTATGAGATTTATTCCAGACTTTATTAATCAAACTGGTGACACACAAGTTAGCTTTACAACTAGAAATTATCCTAATAGTACACCCGTTACTACAGACTTTACAATTACTTCAAGCACAACTTTTAAAAGTACAAGAGTACGAGCAAGGTCTGTTGCATTAAAAGTATCTAATACAGGAACCGGTCAAGACTGGAAACTTGGTACGTTTAGATTAGACATTGCACCAGGAGGAATGAGATAATGCCACCTAAATTTTATAACTTAGCAGATCAAAAATTATTTGAAAATTATCAATTTCTCCCACAAGAAAAATATAGACTAGGTCTTACTCTTCCAACAGATACAAGTGATGATGTTGTAACAGATGAAGGTATCGTAAATACAAATGCTTTTGCAAATGCTGGCGGTGATGGTCCCGATCCTAACACTATAGTAAATCAAAATTATGATCCTTACCCATACAGAAAAGCTTTAGAAATGTCTTTTGTTGGGGCTACAGATCCAATGTATTTTAATCAATCATTTGATCCTTCTGGTGCTGTAGCTGATGCACAGCAAGAATATAATGAGTTTCAAACCGCTCCTTCTATTATGGGAATTGATACACCAGTTGGAAAAAAACAAGCACAATATGAAAGCGCTTTAAATGAAATAATAATGGATAACCAAGAAAGATATCGAACACAGGGACAATACGAAACTGTACCTAGTGAATTTGCTTACAGCACAGACACGGAAGCACAAAAAATGATGGATAATTATCCTGGTTATTATGAAGATGATGATGAAGAACCAACTGGACTTAGGGCTTTAATTTCAAAAGGGGTAAATTTAATACCGGGTATGGGTGTAGTTAAAGCAGTTGGAAACGTTTTAGGTGGTTTAATGCCTGTTAGTCAAACAGCAATTCTTAAAAATGAATTAGCTGGATTTGGTATAGGTGTTAATGAACAAGGGCAAATTGTAGGTGATCGAAATACTTTAGAAGGTATTATGGCTGGAAAAAATGTTTCTAGATTAACTGAAAGCAGTCTTGATAAACAAATAGACACATTAAGAAACACTCTAGGTGAGGATGGTAAATATGGTCTTTCTAAAGAAGTAGTAGATAAAATTCAATCTGGTGAAATAACAGACGAACAACTTGAAGAAGATTATGGAGTAGTAACTGATTTATCAAATAGGTTAAGGCTTTCTGATATTGGTAAAACCCAACTTAAAGATATTCTTGATAGAAAAGATATTATTTTTGATTATAGAAAAAAACAAAAAGAGAAAAAGAAAAAAGATACCACTACAACAACTGACAATAATCAAGACGGTGATACTACTACTAGCAATAACACGACAAATAATACTGGTACAACTATTAATGACTATCAGTCAGGAGTACATGATTATGGTGATAATGATGGTGGTGCTGGTGAAGGAGCTCAAGATAATAATCAAGATAATAATGCTGGAACTGGGACAACGAGTGGTGGACACGGTTATCAAGGATCTACTGGTAGTCATCATTATAAAAAAGGTGGTAGAGTTAAATACTTCTACGGTGGTAAAGTATAATGGCAAAGATTGTACAATCATTAACTAGAGCGGCACCTGAATATACACAAAGAAATTTACAATCATTGGTCAGGGATCTTGACAGTGTAATTAAAAAATTAAATTCTTCTTTTCAAGAAGAAGTAAAACAGGAGATAGAAGCTAAAAGTTTCTTTTTAGAATAATGGCAGTAGTAAACCAATATAAATTTGT
>JGI25128J35275_1000468_pt1 | contig 12645 bp, 17 predicted proteins | sample ETNvirenome_2_60_FD_35275 | JGI IMG/M metagenome (IMG submission 35275)
ATTCCTCCGGTGAATGTTCATTATCTACATATAACTCAAGGAAGGCAATCATTTCGGCTTCTTCCTCGGGAGTTAATTTGCCTGCGTAATANTCTTGTTCTTTCTTTTTCAGTGATGATTGAGTTAGCAAAGAGTAAAAACGATTGCTTTGAAACCAGTTAATTGTATTAGACATTATATTTCCTCCATACAATTTCATAATATGCTTCTGAAGTCGTATGCCCAAATCCACACACCCAAGGCTTCTGCCAATGTTCACTAATTATATCTTGAAAATCAGAAAGAAATGCTTCCGAGTCTTCTGCGTCCCACTCTTGTATAAACATATGTTGTTGGTTGTATCCGGACTCGGAGGTGCGTATTCTGTATTTTTCAACTTCTTGGAAATAAACATAATGTCCTCCATTTACTGGCATATTATCTTTGTCAAAATGGGTGTCCCAACTATCAGCCACCATATCTAAAAACTCTTCCAAAGTCGGTTGACCAGCCCAATTATTCATATCATCATCAAACATAGAAGCCCCAAAGACAGCATAATAATCCCGATCACGATTAAACCAGTTAATAACTTCAGACAAAGTTTACCCTCTCCCAATTTACTTCCCAATTTTCGTTACCTGATTGCCATCCCGATACACGCCAACCAATAGAACCGCCACCATTCCAATTGTGGTCTTTCTTTAGTAAATCCATTATTTCCTTGACTACCAAATCTTGGCCTTTGTTTTCAATCATCGCTATATCCCAAGTCTTGGTTGTTTCCGCACAGACAATAGTAATTGAATTATCTTCTGCACCCGGATCTACTAATCTACTTAAAACCTCCTCCATTTGATTTAGGGCAGTATCTTTATCTTGAGGTAGTTCATGGATGGTGGTAGACAAATCATAATCATAATAATCTGACATTATCACAATTGCATTAGGACCTCGGCGTGAGACCACGCTGTCATCTCGCAACCAGTTAATGACTTCTGACATAATTATACCTCAAACAAATATTGTAAATCCCATTGTTTTTCTGCTAAGCCATCATAAGTATACCAAGCCCTCATACCAAACAACAATATAGCCCCCGTTCCAGTTCCACCTTTTTCTTTGGCCCTAATAATTTGTTCTTTGGCTTCTTTTATTTTTGACCAAGGTAGGGTTTCAGGATCGCTGCACATTTTTACTAATTCCATAATTCGGTTCAATACCTGTTCAGTTTGGATTTGGTGTGCATTCCAATCTTCCGAGAAAAACTCGCCGTTTTCCAATATTCCAGATATACTTATCCCACCTTCATCATATGATGATGCATTCTGTAACCATTCTCCTACCTCTTCTCGGAAACTTCGTTCCATTCTGTCTCTATCTTTCGGCCAGAGACCTAAATAATAGGATAATTCGTTGTCAAACCAATCTGTGCAAATGTAAACACCTTCGGTTGTGCCACCCTTTTCCCGAAGATAGTTAATTACACCTGTCACTGTCATCACCTCTTGATAAGTTTAACATATCCACCGTGTTGGGTGCTTCCCAAGGTAATCAATAATGCATCTACCAAGAACTTCTTATTATTTTTATATTTCCATTCTTTGTTAGGTTTAATCCACCCTTGGACCTCAATCACAGATCCGGGACGCAATACTGCTTCCAATTTCTTGGCTGGCTCACCAGTTAAAGATATATATGCTAATGTGTCTTTACACCCCGGCGTAGTTACAGGGAACTTAATTTCCCTATAAGCAATATTGGCTTTGTTTTCTGTATAGTTATTCACGACCCCACACTTCCAGCAACGTTCTTTGGCTTTGTTGCTATTATCTACGTCCTTTTGTGATGCTACCCACGATTGTCCACAGGCATTACATTTACGTTGAAATTGAGTAAATGCCACATCTGTCCCACGAGGTCCAGTGACGAACTCCCGATTTCCAATACCAGTGCCGTCCGTGACGACGAACTGTTGTGGAGGTTTAATAGCAGTCCCTAAACGCTTCCACTTACTCTTACGCTTTTGGTCTTGCTTCTGTAAAGTATCATAAAAAGATTGTAACCCACACCATGATTGTCCCGCAGGAGGATATTTAGGTAGGTTCGGAGTGCGCTTCCATTGTCCAACATAATCGGACTTAGCACCTTTCTTAGCCGCATCTAAAGTATCTTTATCTACATCTTTATTCCATTGTTTACCCAATTCCTTGGCTCTTTCCATTCTTTCATTTCTATCAGTCATCTTCTCAACTCTTTTTCATTCTGCAGCCTTACTTTCTTCCATGGTTATCATGGGTTGGCCATTTCTTAATATATCTATATCATAAACTGGAGTGTTGTGTGGGATCACTAATTCATATTCTTCCCAATAGGTGGACATGTTGGTAGCAATTGTGGTAGCCCAGTCCACGTCTTCAATAGCCACCGTAGCATTAACTGTAACTTTATCAGTGCCATCTGGGTTTATCGTGAAACCAAAAACATCTCCCAAATAAGCATCGTCATTCCAACTCCACGAAGTCATTTCACTGTCACCTACTCCACTACCCACTTTCAAAGCATCTTCCAACTCAGCAGGGAAGGTCCGGTTATAACCACCTAAGTGTTCAGTATCTACAATAAAATCTGTTTCTCCATAAATAACTCTACTACATTGTATCCATTCACCGTGAGTGGTATGGGCCTCTTGCATAAATCTTTCTAAAAATTGATAAAAGATTTCGTCCCAGTCAATGTCTGCAGGGTCATCGTTAGCCATATATGGTTGTATTAAATCATTTTGGTGGAAATCAGTATAATCAATAATCCACTGCACAATTTCTTCACCTTGTTCGTGCCAGATGTCTTCCATAGTTCCTACAGCCAACATTAAACCAGATCTATTCATTACTTACCACCTCTTAGTTTCATAAATCCTAATAAACCTATTACTCCTGCTATGGGCCACACTAAATTACTCAAAGAGTTTCCAGTATCTTCATCAACAGGAATGGTGTCCGACGTAACTGGGGAGTCTACACTACTATCTACTGAAATAGATGTATTTGACAATCCCGAATCGGGAGTAGATGCAGTAGAAGTTACAGATGGACCAGCCACTGTGGAATTAACTCCCAACAAGGGTGGAATAGTTTTCCGATCGTCTTCCGTTAATACAACTCGGGTTACCTTGCCACCACAATTAGTTTTAATTATATCATATACTTTACTTTGGATTAAACCACCCTGCTCTTCAACTTTCCTCTGCTGTGCTGAATTATCAATGTCAAACACAGGCTTTCCATCAGCCGTTACACCCCAAAGGGAACGAGAATATGAGTAATCTCCTTGCCATGATTTGAAATACCCCGGTTTTTCCTTAGATGGCAGATATTTAACATGTGGAGTTGCGGAAGTAACATCTTCATCCATTCTATTCCACCTACGATTCCTATTAGAGATTTGCTGACCACAACCCACTTTGGCATCTATGCCACCGCAAGTGCAATCATATCCAGAATCTCTACCTATGGCTACACAACCCATTGGATGATAAAATATTTGATTGTTAGAACAATCTACAGTTATGCTACCGACAGCCCAGCATTTGGCATTGGGATCATTAGTTTTAGTCCAGCCTGCATTACAAGGACCACAACGAGAATTGTCTTCTACTTGACAATCTTCACAATAGTCTACGCTGTTCGGGTCTTTGCACCCAACTTTAACTTCTAAGTTAAATTGCTTTGCAGGTGCTTCAAACCACGCATAAGCATAGGGACTTGGTAGCACAACCATATATAAAGTGCTATGCGCCTACTATTTATATTATTAGGCTGTATCAAATATTCCATCTTCTCTCATAAACATTACAGGAATGTTACGAGCGTCATACCATGCCTTCCAACTTAATTTATTAGGGTTGCTTTTTATTTGACGACGATACTGTGGAGTGGTTAACACAATGACTGCCTCTACTTCGATCGGAAACAAAGGCAAGATTTTATCTTGGTAGTTAATTATATTCATTGTTTTCCCTTTAGATACAGTATTATAAAACCGAGGCCATGTGTTTCCAAACAATGCACTCAACATTCCAGATCCAGTGGGTTGATTAAGAATATCTTCTCTTGACTTCTGCACTTGAGCCATAAATCTGTCAAATGTATCTCCGAAACCGGAGTAAAAGACTTGGTGCACATCACGAGATGATATCCAATCATAAACAGCACCTGCTTGGCTAAGTCCACCAACTTTACCAAGAGTGGGAACTCCCATTAGCAAGACACGATATGGTTGCCACATTATTATTCACCAACTTTACCATAATACATGCCACAACTTTGACACACTAAAGTATCTTTATCTACATCGCACTGACGACGGCAAGGCCCACCTACTTGAATCCACTCGGTCATTCTTCCTCACACCCTAAACCTACAATAATTTAGCATCTGCCATGGCTTTAAAGAAATCCGCAAGTTGATCGACTTTTTCTCCTGTCTCTGGATCTTCATACTTCCAAAAAGTAATTTGTTTGATACCATTAGAATGTTCCATATAAACTTTTAACTCCACAACTCCTTGATAAAATGATTGTGGAACAGTTGAAAGACCCTGAGATCTGCGCTGTTTAGCATGGTTGTAGATTTTTGTATGAGGTAATGATTCACTCCAATTAGAAACGTTGTTAAGCGAGAAAACAACAGATTCCTTGTGTGGTAAAAAACGCATTTCTTTTGAGTTGGCTTTTGTTTCCTTATATTGTAAAGGAAGATAACTGAACCAGTTGCGATTTCCCCATGGTTGGTTAATCATAGTTATTACTCTTCCTTCCAACTATTTATAATGTTCTAAAGATATGTATAGGGAATCCCAGATCATTACTACCCTCACGATTTAAGATAGTTTTAGTTTTCACCACCTCTCTTAATTTATCATAGGGCAATAATCTGGTTTGTCCTTCAATAACGAATGCAAAGTTTATTTCTACAGCACTACTGTTTCCAATCTTTAACATTTCTTTAATTTTATCAATGCCCAGCCACCAGCCACCTTCATACATATATCCTGTGTTCATCCATTCTATTTCGGCATCTTCGCCCCGGTCTTCTACTTTCTTAACTTCCTCGTTTTCAGTATCTTTAAGTTCAAAACCACAATTAAGACATTGATTAGTCCAACCAGTAGGGCTGTCAGCACATTCTTTTTGTTTAAATCTTTGTCTATAATCATCAGGACCTAATCTGCGCTGTCGGTGCTCTTTCCAACGACTATCATATTCAGTAGTTTGGGTGCATTCAGGACAATAAGCATAAGTTGGTTCCCACCTTTTTCTGATTTGAACTACAGTGGCCTCAACCCCCGGTTCGTATACCTCAAATCCAGTCATGGCCTTGCCATCTGGAACTTGATGAACCTCAATAATGAAATCGTCCATGAGATATGTTCGGGCTATCACTTACTTATACTATTCCAGACGATCGTCCCAGCCTAACTGTGGTTTTATAATATCTTCCCAACAGACAGGGCAGAAACCATTTATATGACCCACCATAGTGCGACTTCCATAAGTAGGTAGATTCAAGCGAGCCTTTTCTTTAACTAATTCGGGATATTTGTCATCGTAGAAATCTAAAACTTGCTGGAGTGAGGGTTCAAAATCTTTTTCTTCATCGTTATGCCAGTTCCAGATATCATCTAATGAGTTAGTTACTTTAGAAATATATTCACTAATGTCTTGCATATGAACACCACAATGTCTGCAGTCCAGATCGTTAGAGAAAGGTTTCTCATTCCAGTTTTGGTCGCCAAATAAATATGATAACTGTTGTTCAATAAGTTTGTCTCTCATATCTATTATCCGACTTGGTATCCAATTAAATGAGCGATTAGCATGGCGAGGCATATTTCTTTCCTGTTCATTTTTCTGTGCCCTCCACCAATTCATGTTGTGAATATTCTTTAACTCGGTTTCATGCTGTGCCATCCATTGGTAATAATCAGTATTGAAATAATAATTGATAGTGCTGACAGGTGAGATAATTATACGTCCCATCACAGTGGTTAGTGGCATCGCCAATTTATCCTGCCCGGGTCCAAAATCAGCCATAGCAAGATATAGTGTGACTTGTTATTTATACTTACTGTCCCACTTTACCATTTGCCTAAAGGACATTTAGCAGATTTAACTTGGGTCTTTAATTTCATATTGCACCCACATATGTTGCAGAAACTTCCTGTTAATTTGCGTTTTAATTCAGGACATGTCCGACAAATAGTCATTCTCTCGGCGTATTCTTTAAAACCCATATGCTCTCTTCCTCTCACACATATTTATATCTTATATCTCACTGTAGTAATCGTTATTAAGATAGATATCCATATCCCAATGCGGTGTTAGTTCAAAATCTTCCTCTATTTCATGACTGTGATCTATGGGTTCACCATCCTCAACGAAGGTAAACGCCGCTAAAGTTATATTTNGGTTTGAAAGTTCTCCACGATAAGGCTCGGTGTGTGAAAGACACCATTTAGCCATGTCAGCCACTAATATATTCAAGGCTTTTAGGTCATCACCCGAAGCGAACTGGTCGCTGTGCCACCCATAATAAAGATTTTTTGTCCATACATCGGGTTTAGGTGGTTCTCCTTGCGGGACATAAGGAGTATACTTACGAGGTTTTTGGTCTATCTGATCAAAATACTCATAGGAAGATAATGCTCTTAATTTCGGATTATAAATCTTATTGAACTCTTCAGTGAGTGCCTCCACTTCTTTTTCATTATTACGACTAATATCTACCACAATTGTAGTCACGGGAGGTGTTTCAGTTATGGGGTGATTAGAAATATAGGTCCGAGCATAAATATCATACATATTGGTGGCTACTTCCGTGTCTGGATATTCTTCACCTACTCTCACAAAAGCATAAGGCTCTTCATAGGTATTAACTTGCATGACATTATCAATTTGTTTAGCAGGATAGTTAATGAATCTTAAGGGATAGTTAATGTTTAAAGTTTTAAATGTATCTTCTTTTGCCTCTTCTGGATTAAGATAAGTATCCACATGATCCATCTCATGCAAAAAACTTTCTACTATTTGTGGGAAATCATAACCACTATACCACTTCCATTCTGAAAAAGTAAGTTTCAACATTTCTCCAAAGCCATTTCGATCTTCAAAAGTATCTACCTCTTCAAAATGACCCAAATCCAGAGTCTTTTTTTCTGAATCCTCTTTTATCATCCACTTTATATCCGCCTCAATAACTCTTCTTTCTAATTCAGGAAGATATTTTTTAGGAAATGCAAAAAACCCATAACTACGATAGCCCATTACAACCACTCCCTACCCTGCTTCTGAAAAGCAGTTACATATAATCTCATTTGCACAGTATCATCAGATTTATCGTATAACTCTACACATAAAACTACATCTTGACTACTACTCATGATATTTTCTTTTACTGTTATTCCCAATTCTTGGCCTGTGGTTTTATCTATGGCTGCAGCGATGGCTTGGGCTGCTTCTACTGCTTCTTCCCCTGAATTAAATATCCATTGTTGAAACGGTGATTTCCGGTGTTCGTCTATATTAGATTCTGCGATAGTGTCCAAATGTCCTTCAGGATCACCATACAAAGTTAAAGTTACAATATACACGGTGTTACCCTTTAGCCAATTGATTATACCACTCATTCATATCCCTCCACTGGTATAATTAACCATTCGTATAATCTAATATCCTGCCTACGACTATCTAAATCTTTCTGTGGTGCCCATAAAGTTATATGTCCTTGGGTGGCTAAACCGGCTTCTGCTCTTTCGGCAACATAATCTTTTATTTGTGGAGTTACTTGTTTTACAGGATACGTTACTTTCCTGACAATCCTACGTCCATCACAAATATCGTGCAATACATCGCCCGAATCTACTTTAGAGTCCCTTTCAAACCACATATATAATTCCTTATCATTATCTGAATCCAATGGAAGTAAAGTTTCTTCACTCTCTTTGATATCATTTAGAGGTCCTGCTGATACTGCTACATACCTGCCCTCATAATCTCCGCCTTGTCTTACTTGAGATTCTCTCATGTCGGCTTGTAGATCTACATATTCTTGTATCATTTTAAGACATTTATCAATACTGGGAAACACAAACACATCTTCTAAAGCCGAAGTCTTCTTTTCTTTTTCTCCTGAAATGCGATATCCTTTTACTAATGCATCCTGAGTGCCCCAGACCTGAGCAGCGTTTTGGTTTACCATAAGTAAAACATACCTATCACCAGAAACATAGTTGATGACACTCATATAACTTTCCTCCTGTTAATTGATTGAGGTGCACCCTGAAAACCAAAAGTAATATTATTACGCATTCTGTCCTTTACTTTTTCATCGCCCCACAATACTTTTGTTTCGTGGTCTAACATAATATCTGGCCAGCGATGAACACTTTGGGGATTAAACAACCACATATTTCCTTTATCGGGAACGTGCTCTCGTAGTTCATAATCATCAAATATTTTTGCTAAATCTTGTTCAGCAGGTGCCCTATTGCGATCGTATTGAGTATCATACCACCAATCAGTTACTTCCCAATCAGCAGGCGAGATATTAATATATTTTTCTATGTAAACATCGTCCTCGTCCTCATCATCGTCGTCATTAATGACATAAGTCAGTGTTGTTTTCGTGCTGCTCGTAAGAGCATTTACCGACGGGCGAAAATAAATAACGGCAGGATAGACATCTTCTGGATCAAAGTTGTCTCGGTCTATTTCCAAATACGATTCCACAGTTTTAGGAGATAATTCTATAATTAGGTTTTCTTCGTCATCATTAGGTTCAGTTTTGGGATGACGCACTAAGCCGTCAATTTGGTCTGGAGTATAACCTCCACCTCTTAGTTCAAACCTACCCATAGTGTATATTTATCTTGCCGACTATAAATGGTTTTGTGTTGTCACGCCCCGGGTTTGTATTTCAGGGACCCAATGAGTTGTGCGTTTATCTGCAGTTTCTTCTCTAATAACTTTATTTCCAGACGGATCGGTCTTCTGGGAGTATACTTGGAACTTAAACTTGTAGTCACCGACATCACCATTAGGTAATTTATAATTTCTGATAGTGGCACCTCGGGCTTTGTAACTGGCATGAATAACCCAGATACAGGCTCTACCTAATTCTTTTAATGCTTCGTCAGATAAATCTCCCACTTTGGCACGAGGATTAATCTTAGACATATACAGTGCTTCAGCCTTAATATAATTACCAATGCCTGCCACGGCTTTCTGGTCCATCATAACTTGTGTCACTTCTTTGTGATTATATCCTTTGCGAGTATGTTCTCCTCGCATTCGTGATAAAAATAAATCTTCTGATACTTCTTCGTTCAATAAATCAGGTCCCAAAGTTCCTAATTTCTTCTGCAGGGTCTCAGGTTTATCATGAAATATCTTAAATGTTCCAAACTTACGATAATCCACATAAGTAATCTCACCCTTATCAGTTTTCAAAACTAAACGGCGATGTTTGTGGTCGCCTTTGCCGGGAAATCTCCATGTCCCAGTCATTCCTAAAGTATGATGCACGTCAAACTTCCCAATTTGGAAATAAATAAACTTCCCTTTACAATCCACAGATCTAATTTCCAGAGGACCTTTACTTAACTCTGACATAAATAAACTTACTTCATCTCTTACTTGATTCTGAAACCAGCGGTCGTCTTCTACCACAATTTCTTGTAATTTACTTCCTTGTAAAAAGCGATTAAGCCTTTCAGTAGTGCGTTTAACTTCTGGACCTTCTGGCATAGGGTAACTATGGGGCTATCACTTATTTATACTAATCAAAGTTATCTAACATTCTACGGAAACACTGATTTCCAGCACGATAGAAAAGATTTTGTTTCTGCCAAGGATGTAGTAGACTTCCAACTTCTGCGTCGGTAGTGAACTCACTGCGGTGGAGTATATTTATTTCTTCTGCGGACAGAGGCCAAACCACTTGCTGGTTAACACTGTAGGGAAGACGGATCAGTCCCTGACGATAATTAGGACTTAAATCTAAACTGGGGTGTGCATTTCCTGTGGCAGCGAAAGTAGTATCTGCTACTACCCGAGCATATATTTTACCAATATCTCGCAAAGGGTCCTCGTTATCTTTTAAATCATGTAAATGAACTCCAGCCATTTGAGCAGATTCATCACCAGTTAGCCAAACGTGAAAACCTTTTCTACCTGAAAAGACTATTGTGGGATGCATTCCAGCCTCTGTAAGATAATTATATACTTGGTAAGCATCTTGGAAAGATACACTTAAATCTTCATGATCGAAATCCCAGACCATNTTTTTACCTAACCATACTTCTTCAAACTTTAATCCATATGGTTTCAATCCTGCAGGTGTCAAAAAGTATTTCCAGCGAGTAGAATATAATTTTCTTCCTTTCGTATTCACGCCCCGGCCTTTAACTCGGTAGGGAGGAGGTAGTTCAGGAAGTGCCTTCCAATTTAATTGGTTAGTAGATATAAATATGTCTAAATGTCGCTGGTCTACACCTAACATAGTTATCCAACGTTCAAAGTCCCGAGACCAAGCGATGCGAGTCTGACGGATTCCAATTTGTTTACCATCAGGAAGATTCCATGTCCACTTTACTTCTCGGTTTTTGGCAATAGCGGCGATGTTACCCACAATAGCCTGATCTCTAAGCCATGCTGGTTCCATAAATATAAGTATAGCAACTACCTACTTATGGTTTTGGCCACTCGTATTCTTTTCCTTCTACGACGTAACCGCCGTCCAGAGTAAAACTATTATCAAAAACTTCAGGCTTTTTACTTTTTATGGCCCGAGCCAATTTTAATTGTAGTTCTTGGGAAGCCTCTTCAGGATCAATTCCTTTTTCATCCATTATTTCTTGTGATGTCTTAGCCATCCAATCCAATCGGGAGTGAAACTCCGGAAGTGGTGCCATAGGTGAATTATTTAATACATAACCCAAGATTTCCTGCATCTTTTCGCCTTTAGTTTGGTTCTTTAACGCTTTGAGAAGTATATTTGCTTGTAGTTGGGGAACTTGTGTGGTCATGATGTATCCTGTTCCTGACCTGCCACCTGACATCATAAAAGGTATCCAGAAATTGTGACCTCCACCTTCATAATCAGTAATGCCATAATGAGGATCTTGAAAAGCCTCCATCGGCATAAAGGCTGCAATACTACCATCTACCACTACCACATATGTTCTATTGGTTTCTTTAGGTCGTAGAGTGCCTAATTTCTTGGACATCGTTCTATGTCCCACCTCATTGATAGCCCATGGCCCCATGATATCAGATTTATTTATAGTTCTACCATCATCAAATTGTATTAAACCAAGGCTGGAGTCCATCGCCATCCTAATTCTAATTTTTTCATCTTCTGACGGGACTTCGGTTCTTCTAATGGCTTTCCAACTTAATTGATAATCATTTTTCTGTAACCATTGGGTTACGCCGTCTTGACCACCTGATTTAAATATAATAAAATTAGTGCCATCACGACCTGTAACGTTTATTTCTGCGATCATTAGAGCATTATCAAACAACCATGCTTGACCGATATGAGTTAATTCNGNATCTGCAGGTTCTTGCACAATATCAAATGTATTTATCCACATTTGTGCCACCTATTGTGACATCTGCACTATTTTACGAAATGCCTCTTCCTCGGTAATCATACCCAATCTAATGTATTGTTCTAATTCTAACAAGGCTTCAGAGAGTGCTAATTGTTGTAAGGCTTTTTCTTTAGCCATGACTTGTGCTACAATGCCTTCAGGTTTACGATACACAATAGCAGAATTAAACTCTTCAAAATCTTTAAGTGACTTCTGGTTACGATGAGGTAATTTAGTTATTTTTAATGGACGACGGGGTTCTTTACTTTTAGCACGAGCCTTAGCCAAGGCTTTGGCCAAGATTCCATCTTCGTCTACAGGTCCAAAAGATTCTGCAGCCCAATTATTCGGATCCATACAACTTTCACAAATAAGTTCTGGATATCCATCTAACATTACTTCTACTAAAGGTTCATCAGTATCATCATTTTCACAAAACAAACATTCTGGCACGACGACTATTTCTGATTCTGCATTCATTGAAGCAGATTTATTTTTAGCCCAATTAACTCCTGAAGTTCCGCCCCACAATAGCCATGCGATCGTTCCAGCAGTTGGACCACCATCAGGCATTTTCTTTTCAGGACGATAGTTCTTACGATGACGATTAAAAGCAGACATACGACGAACATCATGCCGACTTACTTTACCAGATGCTATTTTACGAGCACGAGTAACACCAGAATCAATTCCTTGTGCTTTCGCTTCTGAAGGTGATAATCCACCCCGGCCAAACTCTTTTCTTAAACTTAGACCACGCTTAGCATTACTAACTGCACTGGCAGGAGGCTTATATGATTCTGCTTCCCACAATTTAGGATCATAATCTGCACCATCTATGTCACAATGTTCACAAACTTTTAAAGTAAAGTTATCATCAACATAACCAACTTGTTCGTGTCCGCCACAAATATCACATTTTGCCAGAGGAGTATAATCAAACGACAAAGATTCGGCATCATAACGAGCATCATGAGATTCTTCTTCGTGTTGCGCCCAATCTAATAGTTC
>JGI25128J35275_1000470_pt1 | contig 12616 bp, 9 predicted proteins | sample ETNvirenome_2_60_FD_35275 | JGI IMG/M metagenome (IMG submission 35275)
TTCACTCTAGTATTGGAGAAGAAGCGGGTGGTGGAGTACTGGGCACCGATGCTATTTGGTCACACCGTTTTTTCGTTACAAACAATGCGAACCAACCCGCTNCTGTTGCTGGCAGTAATGTGAAATTATTTGGCTACACGATTAATCCCATCGATGCGGGAATNGGGGTTGTTGCTCATGAGTTTGGTCACGATCTTGGATTGCCTGATGAATATGACTTAATGGGCAGCGCAATTGGTGAACCTGTTGCGTCTTGGTCTATTATGGCCGGCGGGAGTTGGGCTGGGTCGCCAAGAGGTTCAGCGCCAGTGATGTTTAGTGCGTACGCGCTTGACTACTTGCAAACACGTTACAAAGGAAATTGGCTACATCAAACCGAAATTGACTTAACTGACGTCAATACAGACTCTGAACATAATTTAAAAGCGTCGAGTAGCTTTAGTTCTGGCGTAAATCAGTTAAAGGTCACCTTACCCGCTAAATTAGAAAGCTTTAAAGCACCGTTACAAGGGCGCTATCAGTATTACTCAGGTAAAGGGAATGAGCTTGTACACAGTTACAAGCAACGCATTACATTACCCTCTACTGCTGGCAGTACCGAGCTTGCGTTGTTATCACACTTTAGCATTGAACAAGACTACGACTATGCACAAATTAAAGTAAATGGTGTTGCACTTGCTAATAGCTATACCAAGGCGATAAACCCACACTATGGTGACATTGGTCCTTATTTAAGTGGCGACTCGCAATTTAAAGATGGCGCAAAGTTGCCGCACGGTCACCTTGATATGCGATTTGATTTGTCTGCTTATGAAGGGCAAACAATCGAGCTTGAAATTACGTATGTCACCGATGTGAACATACACTTTTATGGCATTGTGGTTGACGACTTAACTATCACTCAGGGGAATACCGTTGTATTTAAAGATGATGCAGAGCAATCATCAATCGCTCAACTAGCAGGTTTCTCACGTATTGGTGAGTACGTTTATCAGCAACCAACACATTACTTTTTACAGCTAAGAGATTATGCCGGCATTGACAGTGGCCTCCAGTTTGAGTCTTACTCTCCAGGGGTATTGTTGTGGTATGTTGACCCTGCTGAGCAAAATAACAACACAGCTTCTCACCCAGGTGAAGGCTTTGCACTTGTGGTTGATGCTGACCAAAATACGATTCGTAAGGGCACAACATCAGGCCCTGCCAATACTGATATTCAAGTGCGCGATGCGGCATTTAGTTTGTATGATCAACGCCAGGGCTTGGGAGACGAGCACCTATTAGCAATTAGCTCATTTTCAGATTCTCAAGATTACAGCTTCCCTATTCAGCCTGCGTCGGGGGTTAGTGTACCTTCATTGGGCTTCGGTTGGCGCATTGTGTCGCAAGCAACGGATAGCAGTGAAGTGAATGTAGAGCTTAACTATGATGCAACCTCTGGTATTAGTGCCCAACGTAGCGACCGAGATGTGTCGTTTAGTATCAACGGTCTTATTTTAAATGAAACCGATACTTTTCTGTGGTTGTTTGGTGATGGCGAGCAGTCAACGGTGCTCGCGCCAACCCATCAGTATGCTGAATATGGCCGCTATACTGTCGTGTTTGAGCGTACGACTGAGTCAGGAGAGGTTACGCGGTTAAACAAAGAAATTATTGTTAGTGAGCCGCTAACACTTAGCCTTTCGGTTACAGCGAATGAAAATGGTTTATTGGTTGCGACAGCCACTGCACAAGGGGGCATTGCACCGTATCAGTATAGCTGGGATTTTGCCGACGGAGGTGCTGCATCAACGGCAACGGTCAGTTATCAATATGCGTTGTCGGGTAGCTTTGATGTGAATGTCACGGTGGTTGATGCCAACATGGAGTCAACATCTTCGCAATTTGCAGTCACTGTGGATGTGCCTTTAAATGCCAGTGCTCGGTTTAATGCACAAGGTTTAAACGTGCAGTTTTCAAGTCAAATAAGTGGTGGTACAGGGCAATATCTCTATCAGTGGGACTTTGCCGATGGCAGTACAAGTACCTCAGCATCGCCGACACACCAATACACAAATGAGGGGACGTACGCAGTCACGTTAACAGTAACAGACACCCAAACGCAGGCTGTAGAACAAACAAGCTTATCAGTCACGGTTGTTAAAACACAGAGTAATTCGGGATCAAGTGGCGGGGCTATCTGGTGGTTATTACTGATTTTTAGCCCGCTGATTATACGCAGGTATGGCAAATTTTAAGCATTAAAAAGCCAGTTAAAAAACTGGCTTTTTTATTATTTAGCATACAACTAATTATAGACGTTCAATCACTGCTTGTGTGAAGTCTGTTGTACCGTGGCTGCCGCCAAGGTCACGCGTTGTTCGGTCACCTGTTTTGATAACGTCAGCGACTGCACTGCGAATACGTTCTGCTGTGTCAGCCATACCTAAGTGCTCAAGCATTTGGATTGATGCTAAGATAACAGACGTCGGGTTAGCAAGGTTTTTGCCTGCGATGTCTGGCGCACTACCGTGTACTGCTTCAAAGATAGCGGCATCTTCGCCGATGTTTGCACCTGGAGCCATACCAAGACCACCAACAAGACCAGCACATAAGTCAGATAAAATGTCGCCGAATAAGTTAGTTGTAACGATAACGTCAAACTCATCTGGGGTCATGACTAGTTTCATACATGTTGCGTCAACAATCATCTCTGTTGATTCGATTTGTGGGTAACGTTCTGCTACTTCACGTGCAACTTTCAAGAATAAACCCGATGTTGATTTAAGGATATTTGCTTTGTGAACAGCGGTTACTTTTTTACGGCCTTCACGGACTGCAAGTTCGTATGCGAATGTAACAATTTTTTCAGCGCCTTCACGGGTGATTTTTGATAATGCTTCAGCTTCGTTACCGTCTTCAGATACTACTTGACCAAGACCTGAGTACATACCTTGCGTGTTTTCACGAACAGTGATGATATCGATATTATCGTAACGCGCTTTAGTACCCTCAAATGATTTAACTGGGCGTACGTTAGCATAAAGGCCAAATTGTTTACGAAGTGTCACGTTGATAGACGTAAAACCTTCACCTACTGGCGTCGTTAATGGGCCTTTTAAAGTGATCTTGTTACGTGCGATAGTGTCGATTGTTTCTTGCGGAAGCAACTCACCTGTTTTCTCTAGGGCAGCAAGGCCAGCATCAACGAATTCATAATCAAAATCGCAACCTGCGGCATTTAGGATCTCAAGTGCTGAATCAATAATGCTAGGACCAATGCCGTCGCCTTTGATCACTGTGATGGTTTGTTTAGCCATTTACTTTTCCTATTTATGAGTAGATATACACGTAAATACACCGCGAAAATGAGCGCGATTTACTTGTTAGAGGATTTACGTGGATGTGTTTGAAAATTTAAGCGGCTTTTATAGCAATTTATTCAGCTTTTTGCCAGTTTATACTGTGAATACTGACTATAAATAGACGAAAGTTCATATTTTCTTAACGACTTCGAACGTTTTAGCACCATTTTTTAAAAATTATCAGCAAACTCGCATGTGCGAAGGTATGAATAAAAATCCGCTTTTGACTGCCAACCGACCGTCGTTAATGTTTCAGCGATAATGTTTTCTTGCCAACTACTAAACATAGCCTTAGGTTGAAATACATAATAACTGAACAATTTTACTGCTATCCAAAGCTTTTCATTCTGTTGTAATTGTTGTTTTTTTAATTGCTCACTGTTAAGTAAATGCTGTGTCCAAGGATTATCGCCGATTAACTGGGTAAGGTATTCGCTCAGGGGAGCCACATCAAGCGTGTTAATCCCAAACAAGCACGCAAGTGGGGGGCTTACCGTATGCTCTTCTGCGTGTTCAAACACGGTTTTGCGTGACAAACTTGTTGCCTGATTCTCACACAGATACAAGACATAGGCATATAAGGGCAAGGTGACTTGCTCAAATTGCTGAATAGGTGAGTGTTTAAACAGTGCTTGAATAATCCGTACTATGTTTTCAAGGCGTTTGGCTATGTGCGGATATAAAGGGTGCGATGTGGTGGCAACTAAGCGCTGAAACAATACTTTCTGGATAATCGCTGGCGCATTGTCATAGCCCACCATAGATAAGCAATGGCGTAAATCTTTTGCGCGTTGGTGCTCTTTATTATAAGGCTTAACAGCGTGCGTAAGCTGGTGAATAAGTTCAGGGTATGGACTCAGTAATTTGTCTAACGCCCGATAACTGTACTCTTTTGCTATTTTAAGTTCGCTGATCAGTGTTAGATACTGTTGCTGGCGACGCTGATTTGCTGGGGGAGGCAGCACAAAATTGATGTTTTCACTAAACCAAACGGTATAAAGCAAGCGTGAATCATTGCAAACACGTTGTTTATCAATAATTGACAGGGGGGCTTTAAATCGATGCCAACGAATTTTTTCAGGTTGAGACACATCAATTAAAATATGCCGATGTTGCTCGTCAGTCGTTAGGTATATTAAGGTTTGCTCGGCATACTTCACTTCGCTTGCGGGAATGTACGGACCGATATGTGCAATAAAGGCTTTAATTGCATTTTGCGCAAACTCATTAGGTGTACGAAGGTAAATATCGGCCAATGCTTTATGCACACTAATATGGCCACCGGACTCTCGGTAGGTAGTATTCATCGCGATGATATTAGCGAGTGCAACAAGGGTTGTCGCACCATCGTAAATCATCACTTTTGGTGCGCTGAGTAAGGCTTGCTTATATTTATTTAAACGCGCTAATAAGTGCTGAATTGAAACCGTATTTGGGCCCGCTGCATGGAGCAATTTTACAGCAAGTTGATGACGACAATGCCACAGTTTTTTGTCTTGCTCGGTCAGTGTTTGCCCTGATGCGAGCTTATTACTTTGTGATTGCACACATAAATAATTAGCAAGACAGCAACTTATAATTTGCTCACTTACTGCTTTATTATAATTGAGGCTATGGCACATTATGCACGCAATGACACACTGGTTAACAACCAGGTTCGTTGTGTAACCATGGGCTGCGACGTATAAGTTAAGTTGTGCCTGCAGACTTTTAGGGTATGTTTGGTATACCAGGTAATAACGCTCAGCAAGATTACTGAGTAATGGGTAAATTTGTGACCATTTACGTTTTTGATAATACAGGTTAAGTAGCTGATGTGTGCTATCGAATAAGCGTGCCAATTCCCGCGGCGTCACAGTGTCCATCATTGTGTGCTAACTTTCTTGCTGATAACTTTCATAGGCACTGGGCCCCCATAATACAAGTTGGCCATTTTTAAACAGTAAACCTGTACACTCATCAATCGTGGTTATGCCATCTGATTTAACATGTTGAGTGCGATAAAAAATAATTTGCCATACATTGTCTTCAACGCGTTTTGCATAGGTTAAATCGGGGCTACCTAAATAATCAAGCACGGCATTGAGGTTTTCGGGTTTTTCTATTGAAAGCTTGGCGATGTAGCGTTTGTTGAAGGCTTCACGGTCTTGCCAGATCATGGCTTGCGGATCATCTTTATAAAAAGTGATCACTAGGGCTGCTATAAGTGCGTAAACACCTAACCCTAATACCAGATATTGGAAAACCTTTTTAATCATGTGTAACTCTATAAAACAAACACGAATTTTCAGTATACGCGCAGTTGATAAACTGTGCTACGAGATTGCGACTAATTGAGCCTTAACTGCTTTAAACTAAAGCCTAAGTTTATATCTGTTCGTAACATTACTAAATTTTTAGAGATAATCAGCTTATCCATATCAGCGGTTAACTTACGTTTTAAAGTGGCATTGAGTGCGTCGTCCATCATGGCCGCTTCAATCGACTCATAGTCATTAATTAATTGCTCAGCCGATTTATTACCAATTCCTTTAACGCCCGGTATGTCATTGGTTTTATCACCTGCAAGTGCCCAAAAGTCAACAAGGCGGTGCTGGGGGACATTAAACCGCTGTTTAATGTCTTGATGCTCAATATAGTGTTTTTTAAAGTAATCGAATATGGCGATATGCGCTGATAAAAACGGTAAAAAGCCTTTATCGGTAGACACAATAGTGGACGAGACATTATTAGATGCTGCTTTGTAGGCAAGCGTGGCAATGATATCGTCTGCTTCGTCGTTCTCAGGTGAGAACACCACGATACCGGTCTCTTCGATAGCGTGTTTAAAACGCGCTAAATTGTTTTTTAGAGTATCAGGCATGGGGGAACGCGTACTTTTGTAAGCTGCGTAGTAATGATATCGCCAGCTTTTATCGCCATCAAACACCGCAATTGCATGGGTGGCGTTGCATTGACTTAGTAATTTTTTACAAGCATGTGCCACGCGGGCACAGCTTGCTTTAATCATATGCTCTTCACTGTGATGACTCTGATTACTATCAACGGCATAGATGCGCCGAATAAGGTTTAACGCATCTATTAAAAGTAATTGGGTTGTCACATGTTCTCCAGTTATGCTTTGATTTCATAGCAAGGGATATACTTGCTGCCAGGTAACTTCATACGACCTTGCTCAACAAAAGCGGCAAGCAGTTTATCCATATCGGCCATTAATGCAGGCTCGCCACTGAGTACAAAGCGGCCGTACTGTTTAATCGCCTGTAAGCCTTCATCTTTTACATTGCCAGCAACAATACCCGAAAATGCGCGTCGTAGATTAGCTGCAAGTTGTTGAGTAGGTTGATCTAAATGTAAATCTAAGCTTGCCATATTAGCATGTGTCGGCGCGAACGGCTGCTGAAAATCGTTATCAATTTTTAATGTCCAGTTAAAGTAGTAGGCATCACCTTGGCTTTTACGGTATTCGCGTACGTCTGCCATTTTAGCTTTAAGGGTTCTGCCAACACGTTCAGGGTCATCAATTATGACGTCAAATTTATCAAGGGCTTTTTTGCCGAGTGTGTTTTCAACAAATTTACAAAGCTCAATAAAGTAGTTTTCACTTTGTTTAGGCCCTGTGAGAATAACGGGTAAACATTGCTTCTCGTTTTCAGGGTGCAATAAGATGCCTAATAAATAGAGCAACTCTTCAGCAGTGCCCGCGCCGCCAGGGAAAATAATAATACCATGCGCAGAACGTACAAAAGCCTCTAAACGTTTTTCGATGTCAGGCAGTATAACCAGCTCATTCACGATAGGGTTAGGTGGCTCAGCNGCAATGATACTAGGCTCNGTTAAGCCTAAATATCGGTTGTCGGTAATACGCTGTTTNGCATGGCCAATGGTCGCCCCTTTCATGGGGCCTTTCATTGCACCTGGGCCGCAACCGGTGCAAATATTTAAACCACGCAAGCCTAACTCGTAACCCACCTGTTTGGTGTATTTATATTCGACTTCGTTAATAGAGTGGCCTCCCCAGCATACAATCATACTAGGATCGCTATTAACTCTGAGTGCTCCTGCGTTTCTGAGCATGTCGAATACCATATGGGTAATGGCCTTTTGCTCTGTTAGATCTTTTTCGTATTTTTGGCAAATAAACAGGATGTCACGGATNACTGAGAAAATATGTTCGTGAATACCCGTGATTATTTCGCCATCGACAAACGCGGATTCTGGTGGATTCTCTAATTCAATTTTAATACCGCGCTCACGGCTTAATAAGCGAATGTCGAAATTTTCATATTTGTCGTAAATTTCAGAACTTGAGTCTGTGTGGCTACCCACATTGAGAACAGCGAGCACGCAGTTCCTAAATAATTTATAACGCTCGCTGGTGGATGATTGTTCGAGTAGATCAACTTCTAGTTGTGATAGTAAATCCAGTACACCGGTAGGATTCAGTTGTTTTAACATAAGCACTCTCCTAGCTCGTCAATGAGCCTGTCTAATATGTATTAAAGACCCTAAGTAAGGTATACATGAGGTCTTTATTTGCTAATGCAAACTCTATTTCGTCCTTCATTTTTAGCTGTATAAAGCGCTTCATCAGCTCGGTCAAAGGCAATCAATTGCGTATCGCCTTTTTTTAGTTGAGTCGCGCCAATTGAAATCGTAATTTCAACCTGCGTATCTTTAAATTTGAATGGGATACTTTGAATTGTTTTTCGTAGTTTTTCTAAGGGGGCTACGGCTTTTTCAAGCGGCATGCCGGTCATTAAAAGTACAAACTCTTCACCGCCGTAACGGGCTATAAAGTCAGACTTTCTAATTGATTTTTGCAGCGCTTTGGCGAGCACCTGAAGTGTTTTATCGCCTGCACTGTGGCCATATCTGTCGTTGATTGATTTAAAATGATCGACATCAATAACGACTAAAGTAAGCTCAGAACCTTGCGATAAAAACAACTGGTATTCATGTTCAAAGCGCTCATCAAATGCGGCACGGTTCGGAAGTTTCGTTAAGCCATCAAGCAAACTTTTAAAACGTTGTTCGTTTAAACGTTGCTTATAAGTTGTCAGTTTACTCTCTAGACTACTTACCCGATTATTAATGTCTTTAAAGCTTGCAAGTAAGTTTTCACGCTCAGCGTGTTCAAGTTTTTCTTTGGTGATTAAATCATCGCTCAATGACTTGAGCTCTTCTTCCACTAATTCTTTAAGCGCCGAAATTGATGTTGCTTGTTGAGTTTGCTGATTAAGATTTTTAATTTTGCTTTCGATTCTTTTATTAAGTGAATCGTATTCTGCACTCAGTGACTCAGAGTGTTTAGTGGTTGAGACGATAGAATGATGCAGCTCTTCAATTGTCTGATTTAACGAAATTAAAAAGCTCTGCGCCGACTGGCGTTCTTTACTTATATTTTGTGAAATAATGGTAATAATGCCAATCGCAGCATCAAGTAGCTCATCAACGCTGTCGTTGCGCGTAATTTGGTTTCTGATACTTTTTATTTGTTCAGCACTTTCGTCTTCAAATAACAGTCCATTAGCCAATGTCATTAGCTCAGAGGCAAGCTCGGGTTTAATTAAAGCTTCGCCGGTATCACTTTCAGCTAGCTTTGCTTGCAGGGCTTGGTGATAAATAACAACCAGCTTGGATAAAATGGGCACAAAATCATGGTTCGATTGAATGTTATCAAGCTCACGGTCAAGCAAGTTGCGCAGCGAGCGGCGCGCATCATCAGGTAACCCTTTTACTTTTTGTAACTGCTTGCCCGCATCTAATACGCTTTTATTAAGATCGCGCTGCAAGGCAATTTGTTTTGCTTCTTGGTGTTTGAGTAAACCGAGTACATCGTCAATAAAGGGGGCTAGTAGGTTAAAATCAACGCCTTTTTTTAGAGCACTTCGGTATTTGGCAAGGCGGTTATCAAGCTCCATGTCTAGGCCTTTACAGCTCAGCGATAACTTAGCCGCAAACTGTGAAAGTACTTCAACTTGATGTTTGCGCGCATCCTCGACAACCATCCTTGCGTCGATCGCTTGCTTTAACTTTTTATTAAGAACATCATGCTGTTGCTGCACTTACTTACACCGCCATCAAGTTTTATATTTATGTACCTTAAGTCTACAACAATTTAATGTGAAATGTAGGTGATAAGTCAAAAACTTAACTATTTTGTCTATCAGGCTTATTGCTACGGCAGTTTATCGGTTTTTAATTCACATTTTATATCTCAGTTGATAGGCTAATTCGCAATTATCGATAGTAATAAAAAAGAGTTGTTATGAAAAAGTTTTTGGCTATGTCAATTTTGGCCGCATGCTCTAGCAGTGTGTTTGCAGATGTAAACTATTCACTGGCGATCACTGAACCTGAACATCACTTNGGTAATGTTAGTGTGGAGTTTCCTGAGACAGCCCAAGCGCATTTAGACGTAAAACTTCCGGCATGGCGTACTGGACGCTACGAAATTTTAAACCTTGCGAATGGGGTACGTTTTTTCGATGCGAAAGATGATGATGGTAAGCCGTTAAAATGGGAAAAAATTGACCACAGCACATGGCGTGTTCACTTAAATGAGCCAACACACGTTAATATTGATTATCAAGTCTATGCCAATGAACTAGGTAAACGCGCGCGTCACATCGATGACAGCCATGCGTTTATTGATGCATCGGGCTTTTTCATGTTCAGTGAATCATTTCGCCAAGACCCTGTGACGGTAAAGCTTGATGTGCCTAAAGCATGGCGCTCTGTTTCGGGTATGGAAAATGCAGGTTCAAAACACAGTTTTAAAGCGGCTGATTACGATATTTTGGTCGACTCGCCAATTGAAACAGGCATTAACGAGTTACATAAATTCACGGTGGATGGCCGAGACTACGAGCTGGTTATTTGGGGCGACGGTAACTACGACGTTGAGCAAATGCTAACGGACCTTAAAAAACTAGTGGCTACAGGTAATGTAATTTGGGATAGCTATCCGTATGAGCGTTATGTATTTATGGTACATGCAACGTCAGGTGCAGGGGGGGCTACAGAGCATTTAAATTCAACAATTATTCAGCGCCCACGTGACCGTTTTGGCTCTCGTAAAGACTACTTAGCGTTCATTAGTACTGCTGCCCATGAGTTTATTCATACATGGAATGTAAAGGCGTATCGTCCGAAAGGCATCGCTCCTTACGATTACACAAATATTAACTACGCGAAAACACTGTGGATTGCAGAGGGGTCTACAAGTTACTTTGAAGATCATCTGTTAGTGCGTTCTGGTATTGCAAAAACGGATGAGTTTTTTGATACCCTAACTAAAACTATTAACCGCCACTTACAAACCCCAGGTCGTGAAGTACAAAGCGCCGCTGAAACCAGCTTTGATAAGTGGATCAATCAAGGTGGTGACCATGCTCGCAACTACAGCACTAATATCTACCTTGAAGGCTCGTTAATTTCAATGGCACTTGATATCGACTTGCTAGAAAAAAGTGATGGCAAAATCAGTTATCGTGATGTGCACCGTGCGCTTTACAATAAGCATCGTTTGCCTGATGGTTTTACACCTGATGATGTAAAAGCCATTTTAAAAGAGCTAACGGGTCGTGATTACAGCGCATGGTGGCAAGCTAATGTGGATGAGCCAGCAGCCATGATTTTGATGCCTTACTAGCAAAAGTTGGCTTAGGTTTGACTCGCCCTGAAGGCGCAAAATCAGTACCGAGTATTGATTCATTCGCTAAAAATAGCGGTGAGTTACTAACACTTACACATGTTCGTCGTGGTGGTACAGCATGGCAAGCAGGTTTAACAACAGACGATAAAATCGTTGCCTTCAACAAAAAGCATGTTGGCAAAGACTTAAAAGCAAGCTTAGAAACGTTTAAAGCGGGCGACACAGTGACTGTTGACTTTATCCGCCGTGATGCGCTGCAAACCACAACGCTCACACTTGGCGAAGACTTTGATAAAGAGAAAAAAGTAACAGCATTAAAAGATGCTACACCTGCTCAAATGGCGTTGTTTAAAGCATGGATGGGTGTTGACCACCCAAACCAAGCTAAGTAAACATTTAATGATTTTTGATTGGTAAGAGAGGAGCTGCGGCTCCTTTCTTTTTGTCGGGCGTTTGTTGGGCTTTTACAAACTGTTTGGTGTATTTTGCGTTTAAAATTGCACTGTGTAGCTGTTGCTTTTTACGTCGCCAAAATGACTTTTTAACCTGACAAGACCTATCACGAATATCGCTTTGCGCACTGTCAGGTTGTATAACAGGGTAAGGCAGGAGTGAAAAGCCATAAACGCCGGTTTCCCACACGTGTTGCAAATCGCAGTCTACAGGGCGAGCAAATGTGTCTGTGGCCTTAAGCAGTGCTTTAGCCCCCGCTAAGCTAATAGCCGTTGCGCAGCAGCCAGACATGAGTTTTTTATGAATTGCTAAGTGCTGACCATCTGCAAGCGGTTTTGCGTATGCAATGTCACGATTGCGATTTTTATACGCGGCCAATTTAATGAGTTGCCATGGCTGTTTTAAGTGATTGATGTTCTCGATAGCACTGTGAATTGAGCGGTCGAGCACAAAATCATCTTCTAAAATAATGGCGTAGTCGAGTTGCCTATCGACGATTGTTTGCCATGCTTTTCGGTGACTCAGGTAACAGCCTATTTCACCTCGACTTAAAGGTTTGTGGTACTTTTTAAGGTTTAAACGGGCATTGTAATACTTGGCGATATCTGCGTCTGTTAATGTTTTACCATCGACAGCATCAATGCGCTCAAATGCTAAGTTCTGTGCATTAAGCTCATCGCTTACGCGCTTTAGTCGCTCTATTGAGCTTGCTAAGTTAATTACAAAAATAGGGGGCATTATGCTTACCTGATGAGTCGTTTTAATCAGGCTAACAAGCTTTAATGACGCTGGGGTGTCAGCATTATTTCGTTTTTATGTCAGAGCGAGGGGTATTTAAAATCGCACACTTTTCTTTTTCAGATAAAATGATCCAATCAAAAATTTCATCATTCGTTCGGCCACACCCAGTGCAGTAGCCATTAAGTCGATGGCATTGCCCAATGCAGTCAGTTTTATATGTGGATTTTGGCTTTTTAGAGTCTGTCATGCGAGTTAAATGTTAAGGCCACAACAATGTGGCCTTATTGCATTCGATAGGTTATTTACCTGCAACAGGTTTACCAATTTCAAGAGTGGTTGACCAAGGCTGTTTTCGCGATAATGTTTTACCCGAATGAATAGAAATAACGGGGGTATTTTCATCAAGCACAAACGTTGT
>JGI25128J35275_1000473_pt1 | contig 12570 bp, 8 predicted proteins | sample ETNvirenome_2_60_FD_35275 | JGI IMG/M metagenome (IMG submission 35275)
TTATTAGGTGCTTGTAAGACTGACATTCTCATGTCATATTGACTATTCATTAAAAGTGTTCTACCTGGACCTTGTTTTAAGCTAAGGCTAACTGGACTTGTGGCATTCCACATACGTTCCATAAAGTTCCAATCTCTTAATGGTTCACCATTTAATAAGTCATACTTAAGTGGTAACTCTTCTAGTGGACCACTACCAGGAGCTAAATGTTCAGAAGATAAGTTACGGTTTCTAATTGAATCCCATAGATCCTTATTTAATTCCCTCATTCGTGGGTTAAGAATTTTACCTACTTCATTTCTTAGACTTGCAAATGGTACTTGGTTATTAGCTATGTTTCCAACAATCCTTCCAAGGTTTCTAGATGTAGGGTTAAAGACATCAACTAATTGAGTTAAGCCTTGCATATAAGACTTATTAACAACATCAGGTATAGAAGCTGTTATTGCAAACGCTAATCGACCAAGGTTGTCTTGCGCCCATTCTGGACCCATGACTTGCATGTTATCTCCAATGTTTGCAACTGTTGAAAGTATAGTGTTATAGGGTTCAAATGCTTCATAACCTATTCTGACACCTCCCAGTTCAATTGTATTTCTTTGCCACTCTGCTGATTCTTCCCATAGCTTACGTTGCGATCTATTAGCTGGTCCTGAACCTGTTAAACCACCTTCCATATATTTGGAAGCTGCCATCATAACTACGGTATTACCCATAGCTTGTCTACCTATGATTAGGTTCTTTTGCCTTGCTAAATCATCAGCACTTTCAATACCATACTTAGCAGCTAACTCAGTGAAGTCATCACCTGAGTGCATTAAAATATCTCTTGACTCTTTCATTAACGCACCAATTAAAGGTGTGTTCTTTGCATTCATTCTTAAGCCATTTACACCTGTTCTTGCAAATAAGAAGAAAGGTCTAGCCCAAGGTGTTTGTGCAAAGTTTGATTCAAGTCGTTTTGCAAATCCTGTTAGATCTTCAGTTAAGGTTGCTTCTTTAAATTTACTTTGAAGATATAGATCTTTAGATATATCAAGGTCTCCAGCTTCATCTATGTATCTGCTGTAGTGCATATCTTCAGCTTTTTTCAGCATGTCTGGAGTTATCTCAGTAAACTTACCATTCGCTACTTCATCATATACAGAGGTAAATGCTAGTTCTTTTGATCTAGCTTTTGCCATGATGTATTTAAAAGTTTCATCAGTAGATGCAAGTACTCTGGAAGACCAAGTAACAAACCTACTATCGTTTAACCGTCTAGCATTATTAGCTATATTGAAAGCCATACGATGATTCCACTGTCCTCTATCAGAGAAAGCCCATTGCTCATAAGCAGCCATCTTTTGATCAGATAACCGTTGTTTCTGGGAGAAACGAGTTTCAATGTTATCTAACTTCTTACCAAAGTTTCCATTTAGGTTTGCTTTAAATACTTTCCATGAGTCTGGAATTATCTCAAACATTCCATATGTATTTCTAGCTGAAGCTTGAAGTAATCTAAAGTCACCTGTAAATGGTGCTCTCATTGTTGCACCAATTAATGAATGCAGTGAGTTCATATAAGCGTTACCAGCCGTACCAATGATTGCTCTGATTGGTGTTTTAGGACCACTAAGTATTGAGTTAACAAATACACCTTGTAGTTCTTTTATTAATACTCCAGATTCAACCTTGCCTTTAAACTCTCCACCAATGATTTTTTGCTTCATCCATTTATCAATATCCATCCAGTTTTGGATCTTGTTATTCATGGAGAATACTTCCATCACTGCTTCAGCTAACTCATCAGTTTCACCCTTCTTAAGGAGATCCATCAACATATCAACAGCTTCTTTTGATTCAGTGTGAAGTTGAACTGTACGTTTGTTGATTTCAGCTACTGCTTTCTTATCTAATGGGATAGCATTTAATCCTTTATATTTCGCAAACTCTGTACTGTTTAAATATCTAGATCTTTTTGCATTAGCTAATCCAAATGTAAGTCTATCTCTAACAGAATCCATTAAACCATCTCTGGCAAATACATCTGTTGAATCACTTAATTCTCTAGCTGCTATATTCAGATCACGTAGCTTTTTAAACAACGCACCATTCACAAGGTCAGCTACTAAGGTTTGTTCTGTACCCCAATACTTTAGATTTTCAGAAAGTATACCTTCACCTGTTTGTGCAGGTTTCATATCAAGTATTGGCTTCCAGAAATCTTCCGTATCAATAGCAGTAGCATGTCTACCCATTATCTCCTGAACACGCTCCATTGCAGGACCAAAGAGTTGACTTACTGGAACACGGTTTGTTTTAGCTTCTTTAATAAGTTCTTCGTATCTACTATCAGTTAATAATTCTTTAGCTTTCTCTTTTAAGAATTTAGTTGTAAATCCACTTGTCTCTGCACCTCTTTGTGCTTGGACAGGTGTCATCACATCTCCAGTAGAACCTATGTCATTACCCCAGTCATCACCACGATTCATCTGACGATGTATATCAAAAGCATTATCTCTTGAGCTTGGTGATCCTTGTCCTGGTTGAGCATGTGGTTTATTCTTATGTCCTCTAAATGCTGATTTATTCTTAGAAGCACCTGCAGCTAATTGCTTTTGAACATATGGACTAAGTTCTTTTGTTGTACCTCCTGGTAGTTCTTTAGGTGGTGGTATGACATCAACATCAACAATATCTCCACCTAATTGTCTATCAATTTCATAGATACGTTGTGAATTATCAAATTCTAATTCTTCTTTTAATTCAAGTTCACCTTTCTCTTTGATCTGTGCATCTACATCATCTGCTTTCTTTAGTGCATACTCACCTTGATCAAATTTACTAGCAACCATTCCAAATAGTTTAGCTAGACTCATTTCTTCTAAGACATTCTTAAATGTCAATACAAGAGGATGGTCTGTATCTTCACTAGCTAATCCTAAGAATACTTCTCGTGTCCAAGGTACACGTTCAGCTATTTGACCTGTGATGTTATCGTTTTGTGAGTTCTCAGATAAAGCAGCGACTATACCCTCAGCTACTATTGCTTTTTGTGTTAATGGTAGTCCTGATACTCCAGGTAATTTGGCAGCCCATCGACCACCAACACCATAATGAGTACCCATTTCAGCTAACGTTCCCCACCAAGAATTAGTCCAAGGATTCTTGACATTCCCTAGTGGATCCCAGTCTGGTTTATAGGCTTTACCAGTACGCTTATCTATCATTTTACCACCAACATTCTGCATCTCTCCCGTTGCCATATCTAAATAGCGTTCAGGTGCAGTCAATACTGACGATACAAGTTTAAGACCACCTTTCTTAATGGCATTAGTTAATTCAATGCCAGAATCACCTTCTTTAGTTAGTGCATGTTTACGTCTAAGCCATATAGCACGAGGGTTATCTATAGGATCTACTCTTCCATCTGGACCTACCTCTTGACCAAAAGACTTTACTCTGTCTTGCCATCGTTTATGAAAGCCGACTCTATCGTAAATCTCCGTTGGGTATTGTCCATTAGCTTCCTCTTCACTCCAGGGTATATCAAGCCTTAGCTCGTCATGCTCTGGATGGTCTCTTAAATCTTGACCATCTACTAATAGATGATCTGTAGGTGGTTGTTCTTCTGTTACTTCTGCAGTCCCTTGGGAAGCTGCTTGTTGTTTTTGTAGTCTCGCTCTAATGAACTCGGCATCTTCTATAGCCTGTGCATTAGCTCCCGTAGGAGTGAGTTCTTCATCCATATTTATACCTGTGGTAATCTTATGCCAGGGAACATTAATTCTGTATTTGAGTTCCAAATAGAGATATAAGCTGTTTTATCTTCTACCTCTTCTTTTTCCTCTTGATTATTGGCATCTTCTACATCAATGGTGGCTTGAGTATTAGAGACAACAGTAGCTTTATATCCAAGTTTTCTTCTTAAGTCTTCTAGTCCTGGGATTTCTAAGGTTGAATCAATAGGGTGTTTTTCACCTAATCCCTCTTTTTGACCACTAGCTTTTAACTGAGCATCTAAGATATCCCAAGCTGTAAGCTTAGGAAATGAGTTAGCTAGTCTTGTGTAATAGTAAGGAATTTCACCTACACCTAAACTGTACTTTTTACCTAACTCTAAGTAGTCTTCACTACCTGGAATAACTGTTGAGTTTATATAGTTAACCTGATCTTGTTTTGTATTATGTACTTTTAAAGAATCTATACCATCAAGTATTGCTTCTGATTGAGCAATATTTCTAGTTACCTTCTCTCTTTTAAAATACTTACTTGCAACTACTGGTCCTCTTATATCACCAAGTTTAAAGTCTTTTTCAACTAACTGCAGTGCTATTTGATGAGCTTTAGTAGGAGTTTCACCTCCTCTTATCTCATCAGCAACAATAGCGTTGTAGTCATCTATAGCAGCGTGGTAAGCTCTCCAATACTCTTTACTCTTATCTGGGTTTCCTTCTGATTCTCCAGTAGCTTGGCGCGTAAATGCTCCAATTTCTGTCTCAGCTCTTTTAGTATAAGTATCAGCAGCTTTAGCTATATTTTCATCTTCTTTGATCCATTTAGAAACTTTGTTAAATACATCATGATGCATACCATCAGTATCGGATTTAATTAAATAACCTCTCTTAGCTCTTAGTTCTTTTAGATAGTCAAAGTCATCATCTACTTTACGTTCCTGAACAGTCTTATGGTTTTTTAAAAACTCAGGTTCAGTACCAAGTCCAGTTTCATCAGTCCATTTACGTTGCCATAATTCCTCATGAGCATCGTGTATAGGCATATCATCATCTTTCATTTTCTGAACGAAAGCACGGAAATCATTCCTTACAGTTTTCTTAGAGATCTCATGTTTTTTCTGTTCGTCATCAAGAATACCTGCTTTATAATCTAAATAATTTCGCTCAAGTGTTTTAAATTCTGTTTTAAATATATCTCTAAATTTCTTCTTACCACTACCATCTCTTGCCATCATTTCATGATCACCTAACGCATTTAGTTCTTCCTCACCAAATGTTCCAGCAAACATTTCCTCTTCAATCTTTTCATATAAAGTTGCTCTGGTTTGTTTAGCACCACCATAAGTAGTTTCATACTTATTTAAAAAAGATTCAACTTCACTTCCAAATTCAGGTGAACCAATAGATGTTAGAACTTGACCAATAGCTCTTTCTTTATCATTAGCTTTTATTTCTTCTGTCCTCTTTTGATACCACTGGTCATAATGAGTAGTATCATGTTCTCTCATCTTCTCATACATATACTTATTAACACCCCTTTGATCATGACTTGCAAAAGGTCTGATATAAGCTCTATATAAGCGTTGTTGTATTTGTCTATATTCAGCAGGACTATCGGCTTCAGCTAAAGTTTTCTCTGTAAATGTTCCATCAGCTAATTGTATTTGAACAGGTATTACTGAGTTCTGCTGAAGAAACATTGGATATTGTTGCGCTCTATCTTTATACATCTCACGCAAGAATCCCTGCTGTTGTTTTGGGGTTAGTTGTGATAACTCACTTCTTAGAAATACATCTATCTCATTATTCTTATAAGCTTTTTCAACAATCTTTCCATGAACAGTATCTTCAATTGTATCCTCTGCTTCCTCTGTATCAAATTCAGCAGCTAATAACTCTTGATTTTTTGCGGATGCTGTATACCAAGCCTGAGCACCTTCCATATACTTCTCATTGTTATGAGCTTCTATCATTGGAGCTGCTATTTTTGCAGCTGTTTGAGATAAGTCTGCTAACTTATTCCATCTTTGATCTTTCCTTTGAGCATCAGCTAATTCAAACTGAAATAAATCAGCATTACGTTTAGCTATTGACGCTATATGTTCATCTTGATTTTCTTTAGCAGATTTAATTAAGCCTTCACCTTCATTTGGTAGTGCTTCAAATTTTTCTTGAGACTTGTATGCTTTAAATGGAGTTTGTGTCATCAGTTTAATACCCCACTTCTAGCCATACCACTCCAGGACAAAGCACTGTTACTTGTTTGAAAAGCATTAACCATGTTTGCAGATTGAGCAGCTTGCTTAGCCATACCTAAACCCTTAAGACCTTTTAATCCACTAGCTAAACCCGATGCAGGAGCTATAAACGACGCAGCTGTAGATGCAACGGCTATAGCTTGATCTAAGAAACTTGGACCTTTTGGTTTAGCAGGTGCTTCACTAGGTATAGGTTGAAAACCTCTCTTACCTAATTCGACAGCTTGAGAAGATAGAAGTCCTCTATAAGCTGCATTTAGCTTCTCTCCCTGTTGAATACCAGCTCCCCTAATGTTTGCCTTTTGAGCACTTTTCTCATATAACGCCGCTAGTTTCATAGACCTACCAAAAGATGATGATCTACCACCTTCATTAATTGGTGTTTGTTGAAGTTCGGTTTTAAATAAAGTCTCATTATTTTTCATAAACTGCTGAACTTCTAAATTAAAGTTTCTTTGTATGCCTCCAATTTGACGAGTATAGGCATTAACATTTTCAGCAGTGTTAATTTCGTATTGGTCATTCTTCATTCCCCAAACATTATTCTTACCAATAAAGTCATTTCTCCATTGGGATTCAGCTCTTTCATACTGATCTTTTTGCGCTTTAAAAGCGTTCTTACCTGTACACACGGCAAAACTCGATAAAGGATAAATTGTTAGGTCCGTGTCTTACTTGACGTAAGAATTTAAAACCTAGAAATTTGAGAAGTTTAAGGTGAACTTTGTTTCGTTTATCAACAACATTCCACAACAACTTCTCTCTTCTGCTTTCAACAAATCTCTTAGATTCACGAGCAAAAGTATGTGGATATTTTTCAATCTCTGGAGTACATAACATCCAGATCATTCCATCTTTAGGATCAACCCCAGCCATTCCAGCAGTCCTGCCACTAGGCATCGTGAAATACACACAGGAGTCATTCTTAGCAGCCCAAACTAGATGTTCCATAGGATCTAACCCATGTCCCTCTTCGACCTCTCTACGGTCATCTGGACGCAAATTAGAGGCTACATATTTAGCAGCCTCAACCGTTATCGGGTGAATTATTTTAGACATTAAAAGTAATTGAAATTTATAACTAAACGTCTTGACGGACCTTCTGTATGGCTTTGTCCACTATGTCGTCTAGTTGAATCAAACATTAATAATCTATTCTCTATACAATCAACTTTCTCTCCATTATCTTCAAAGACAGTTGGACCATTTGTAGTCGTACAATAATAGATAGCTGTTTTAGCGTGTTGGTTAGGTATATCTCCTATATCAGTGTGATATCCAAAGACCTTTGGCTCCTGATCTATCCATGTACAATTCATTTTTATACGCAGCCAACTACTTACGTTCAATAACAAAGAGAAATAAGTATTGATTGTATTGAAATAATCACTGGTTGGTTTATGACATTGATATGCCATATGTACCAACGTATCAGTCCCATCACCTTTAAATACCTTCCTATCACTCCATAGCCAAGGTACTTTCTGGTTATAAATTAATTCTTCTTTTAATAAATTGAAGTTTTCATCACTTAAAAACTTATCAATTATTTTCATACAGTCTTATAAAACATTGGTGAATAATCACCCTCAAAAGATACTGATCTAATAGTCGCAGGTGCAGGGTGAGTAGATTTAATACTTAAGTCGAAATTCATATTCTTTTCATACACAGGTATGGTTCTTATATCTTCACTTAAAAATGGTGCATCTGTAGCTTCATAGTAATCAGTTGGAGTAGATTCATATTCATCTGTAAATGATGTTTTACCTACCCTAGTTAAAGTAGAAGTATATGAACCAATCCGTCCGAACGATACTTTTACACGATGTATAACTAACGATGAATTAACATCACCTACTGTATATTCTCCTTTATTCTGAGATACATAGAATCGTGGAAAGTCTACCTGATAATTATATAGATAACCTGCATATACATTTCCAGACCAATCACCATCAGCTGTAAGAGTCGTACCATTAATAGCTGGTTTAACAAAGTTCTTCCCAGCTGTGGAGCTAGTAAGTGCTAAGTCTCCATTAGAGGTACTATAACCAGCCCATGTAACGCCAGTAAACGTAGTCTTCCTTGTGGTTGAGCTATAACTACCACCACTAAGAGATACCCAATTATCTAGATGTAGTAAATAATTAACACCATCTTGAGTAATACTCGGATCATCACTTGCTTGTACCAGATTCATCTCCTGTAGATAACCTTTATCATCTAAGAAGAAATAAGAATCACCTACAATAAAGTGATAACGTATTGGATTAACTAGTTTCCATTTAAACCATGAGGATTGTAAGCGTTCTTGACCTACATTAAAATATTTATAACCAATGACTGTATCACTATCTTTCTTACCAAATAAGATAAGACCATTTTCTCTTGAGTTAGTAAGTAAGTCTATATCTTGAGGTATTAGTTTTGGTACTAATGTAGTTTGATTAACAACATCAGGCTCACCAACAGTAGCTATATTAGCAGCTTCAAAAAACTTACTATAAGCACCACTACTATCTAAGAAACCAATAGTCTTACCAATAGATATTGGAGATACTTTTTGGTTATAACTATAAGTAGCTACACTTGATAGTTTTGCAGTATCAGGTGTTAATACTGAATCATCAGTAGATAATAAAAACTGTTGATCTGTACTGAATATTAATAAACCATTATTGATCTGAAGACCATCAATAAGTTTTGAAGGAAAGCTAGAACTAGAAGCAATATCTATTCGATCTGCAGGACTTACAGCTAGTGCAGATTTATTCCAGAAATTATAAAAGTTTCCAGGTTGAGAACATATAGCATTCTCATCACTAAGTATGACTAACCTATTTCTCCAAAAAAGAATTCTTGAAATTGTTTGATCTTCATCTTCAGCAAAGCTTGGATAAGGATTTGTATTATCATCTCCTACTTCTCTTAAAGACCATGCAGCTCTATCAACAGTAAAGGTAGTAGNAGCTGTACGTTGGATAGTAAGTGGCATCCGATCTGCTGAATAGCCTTTTTTAATACCTGGAGCTGCACACTCTTCCCAAGAACCAGAACCAGAAACCCCATTCTCTGCAGCAAATTTTAAGTAGTAATCATCTTCATCAGAATCAGCGTTTAAGACTTTTACTATATATCCATTTTTACATTGAAGTGGTAAGTCAGTTATGTCATTAGCTTCTGTTGTTATTACCTTCATCAAGTCTTTTTCAACTACCGAGACATTGAAAGCAACAGAATCACTATAGATATAAATACCATTACCTATAACCTCATATCCAATATTACTAAGACCACCTATTTCTCCTGTAATACCACCTAAAATAGTAGTAGCACTTACAGCTGTATCCCTATCAAAAGGTGTTGGTTTTGGTCTTACTGCTTTAATGTTTGCTTTTTGTCTTGTTATTTCATGACTATCAACTCTAATCGTATAGTTAACACCTTCTAAAGCAGCTGTTACTGTATTTCCTGTAGTCCAACCTTCTCCACCATGTAGCAAAGTTAAAGTGTCATTATAAGTACAACCAAAATCACTTTTATCGGAAGCACCATCATCAACACTATAATCTGTTGATTGTCCTTGCTGACCTCTTACCGTTAATCTAAATATAAGATTAGTTCCTGTACCATCAATATCAAATACTTTAGTTCCTATATGTGGACAATGACCTGTAGAAGGGGTTCCAGCTGCATCTCTATTACTAGATGAAATTGATATCCGTGTAGCTACATTAATACTTTGTTCGGCATCATTACTATTAATATTTAAAGAATATTGTCTACCATTCTCAGTTTTTAATAGCTCAACAAATGCTCCATAAGTGTGTGGTCTACCAGTTGTTGTAGCACTATCTTTAGTAATAACCTTTGTTGTATTTGTTGCAAAGGTCGTATCGTTAACTGTTAGAAAGTTTAAATCGCTAGGAGTGCTAGTAGCTAGGTAAGCTTTTAAATTAGTTTGATTAGCACCATTTGTAGATCCCCATGCTGTAGTCATTAACTGACCATCCGAACATCTCCAAACTTTTACCATTCCTTCTGCATCAACTTGTCCAATATATGAACCTTCTGTTTCATCTCTGTAGTAATGAAAGAAAGAACCTCCACTTGCAGGAGTTGCTAAAGCGGCTACTCTCTTACTACCTGGTCTTTTATATAAACCATATGTAAGGTCAGGTATGCCATTAACAATATTAGTTACCTGACCTAAGTTCTTTTTGAAATCTGGTTGTTCAGATATACCACCATGATAATTAGGTATTGTTTGTGTTATGCCTGTCATCTGCTAAGTGCTCTCCAAGGTTGGAAGGTTTGATATACCTGTTTATGCTCAAATCCAAGCATGGAGTGGTTGCCTTGATTGCATTCATATTCGATACATGCAGCTCTAGCAAAAGCCTCTTGTTGACTAAGAAGTTCGACAAGATTTGGGTTTGCTATTAACTGTGTTGCTGCTCTACCTGCTGCTTTATAAATAACGTATCTTCTAAAGACTGGAGGTAGGTCTTCAAACTCATATAAATAAACTACATCACATACAAGATCATTATCAAACTCAAATGTATGATTAACTTTATCCCATAGTTTTCCGTTCTTTCTTATTGTATCTACAGCTTTCGTTTGCCAACCATTAGTAACGTCTAAGCTTAGTACATTAGTTGGAATTGCTATATGTTTAGTTGTTGGGTCAGGTGTGAATGCTACATGCTCTTCACTGTTAAAACTCCAACCCTCGCTTTGAACATCTACATTACACTCAGTAAGAATATTATATATAAATGATATCTCTGGGTTAGTACTAATTAAAGAACCAGTAGTTGTATCTTTTAGTTGGGTGATTGGAGACTGACCGATAGCTCCCAGTATTGAATTGACTGCGGATAATTCGGTATCGAGTTCATTTGTTTTGGAAGCCATGAAAATTTTTTGGTAAAAAAAAGGGAGCCATAAAGACTCCCATTGTGTGTATAAAAATATATAGTTTATGCGAAACCAGCGTTTGAAATAGCTGTGTTTTCTGTACCAGATCCATCCCAACCTGTTGCGTTAGAGGAAGCTGTGTTAATACCAGCGATCAACTCAACTGCACATGCAGGGTTTAGGAAGTCTGCACCCATAGCCAAACGGCCAAGGATTACATCACCTTGGTATACAACTGATACGTCGCCAGAAGTTACCTGAACCTGTGGTCCGATAGCTTCTACAACACCTGCGGCTTCCTTCTGGAAGATTAGTCCACAGCTGTTAGCGAACTTAGCAGCTAAACCATAGTTGTTAGTTGTCTTTTGACCACCTGCAGGAGTACCACTATTGGCAGCTTGCTCCATGTCTTCCATGGTTGAGCCAACATGATCACCAAAGTTGTCTTTAGAGTCGTAACCAGTTCTATTAGGATCAGCAGAAGTACCATACTTACCGAAGAATGGAATGTTCATTGACTTGTAGATACGGATACCTGCAATTTCAATGATGCCATTACCAGCTTGTAGAGCTGTACCTTGTACGTCACGGTTGATTAAACCATTAGAAGATACGTTCTGTATAAGTGCATAGTATTGTCTTGGGTTTAGAACAGCTACACGTCCATCTCCAGAAACACCCTTCTCATCTAAAATTGCTGCTGCATCATAGAATGCGTTCACCAACTTAGTAGAGTCGTAAGCGTCTTTCTTGTCTGTACTTGTATCTGCACCAACCTTAAGCATACTTCCACCTGGCTCTTCAAAGTTAGTCATGGTAACTGGGCTTTGCTGCCTAGCTGCCTTTGTAATTGCTCTGAAGATTCTACGGTCATAGTTCTCAGCTAGAGCATAACCGATTTTGCGACTTATTTCTCCTCTCAAATCATAATGCAAATTTCCCAATGTTTCCAATGGGTTTGGACTATATCTTCACCTGTCGGTGTTGGATGCTAATGGTGTATTACATAGGACGCTACCTAAACCACCTAGTCTCTGAACCTTCCTCTTAAGCGTAAGAGGCTCGGCTGCTGATTGCCATATCTTTATGATGTAGGGTTCCAGCAATTCTTCCAATTTTAATTGACCCATTATATTAAGCCAATGTCTCATCTAACTCATACACAAAAGCTGAACTAATTAATAGGTCATCAACTGTGATGGTCTTCTCTGCTACTGGAGGAGTCTTCTCGTCGTTACCGAGTATGCTTTGTCCTGGAATATGAAATTCACTTTTTGTACGTCCTGTGTAAATGAACTGCAATGATTTGCCGTTCTTTAAGGTACGTCTAGTTACAAGATCCCTAGCGATTGTATTGTGCTGGAATCCTTTGAACATCTCACCTGAGAATAATTTCAGGTAAAGAGCTCGCCTCTGATCAACGGTTCCTGCATTAGTGAGAGCACCATTATTAGCACCTCCATAAATAGGACCATTAGCAGTGGCTGTTGTGGCTTGTTGTGCCATTTGCCTTAATTATAAAATGTATGAAGTGTATAAATTCCCTTGCTAGCAAATTAAAATTCAAAGTTTTGTGGTCTATCCCACCGTCTAGACGGCTAATAGGTATCCTGCGTACAGGGCTAAAAGCCAAATTAGTCAGAGATCCGACACTGAGGTGTCTCTGA
>JGI25128J35275_1000475_pt1 | contig 12518 bp, 12 predicted proteins | sample ETNvirenome_2_60_FD_35275 | JGI IMG/M metagenome (IMG submission 35275)
AATTATAACCACACCCATGCTATCGCAACCGTGATTTTAGAACTCAATGCATTAAAACTACCGATTATTATGGTGGATGATGGGAGTTGCGATGATGCAAANCAAGTGTTTGCGTCTTTACAGCAACAATATGACGATTTAACGGTACTTACACACGCAGAAAATCAGGGCAAAGGCGGCGCNGTACAAACTGGNTTGTTATATGCGCATGAACACGGCTTTAGTCATGCAATTCAGGTGGATGCTGATGGTCAGCATTNACTAGACGATATTGCTAAACTCATTGANTTAAGTAATAACGAGCCAAACAATGTAATCAGTGGTTGTCCAATATATGACAGCTCAGTACCAAAACATCGTTACTTGAGTCGATACATCACTCACTTTTGGGTGTGGGTTGAAACATTGAGCTTTGATATTGTCGATTCAATGTGTGGTTTTAGGGTGTACCCACTCACCGCAGTAAAGCAATTAATGGCAAAGCAAGCGCTTGGCAAACGCATGGACTTTGATATTGAAATATTGGTCAGACTTTACTGGCAAGGTGTCAAGGTTACCTTCTTACCCACTCAGGTTATTTACCCCGAAAACGGCGTTTCTCACTTTCGCGCTTTACATGATAATTTGGGGATTTCATGGCTTCACACGCGTTTGTTCTTTGGCATGCTGTTACGTTCGCCCCTACTTATTTGGCGAAAGGTGGTGGGTTAATGGCTGCAAAGCACTGGTCAAAAATGCAAGAGCGCGGCAATCGACTGGGTATGCAAATATTNTTATTTAGCTACCGTATATTGGGTCGAAAAGGGCTCTGGATTATCCTTTTTCCTGTGGTGTTTTATTTATTTTTAACAGGTAAAACCGCGCGCCGCGCATCCTATGCCTTTTTAACGCAAGTACNCAAAGTTAATGGTAATGACAAAGTAGTGACGTGGCGAGACAGCTTTCGACACTTTCGTTGTTTTGCGGACAGCGCCTTTGACAAAATCGATGCGTGGCTTGCGCGTATACCCCAAAGTAACATTTCTTATACCAATGAGGCGTTGTTCATAGAGCTTGANGAACACGCGCAAGGTGCCATTTTTATTGGTTCACACTTGGGTAATTTAGAGGTGTGCCGCGCTTTAAGTCAGCACCGCTCAAGTAAAGTGATTAATGTATTGGTATTTACGCATCATGCCGTGGAATTTAATAAACTTTTAAAAAGTATCAACCCAGATGTCGCAATTAACCTAATTCAAGTNACAGACTTAGGCCCTGATATGGCAATAATGCTTAAAGATAAAGTTGAGCAAGGCGAAATAGTTGTNATTGTGGGCGATAGAACCAGTACGACAACAGCGGGGCGTGTCATCGAGGCCGATTTTTTAGAAAAACCAGCTCCTTTTTCTCAAGGTCCATTTATTCTAGCTGCGTTATTAGATTGCCCTGTTTTTCATTTGTTTTGTTTAAAAGATAAGACGGCCGATGGCAAAGTATTTTATCGTGTTATTTTTGAAAAATACGCTGATAAACTTGTTCTACCNCGTAAAACAAGGCAACAGACATTACACAAGATTGTCAGCGATTATGCTCAAAGGCTAAGCTATTACGCTGCCGCATACCCATATCAATGGTTTAATTTTTATGACTTTTGGCAAAATGACGAGCACGTGTCTCGCGACCAAAACAAGGAGANCTAAGGTGCCAGAGCACTCTACTACAACATTTGGCAAGCAACGTTTATCTATCGAAGATATTGTTCATATTGCGTTAGAGCAAGGAGCTGTCGCGTTAACGTCAGACAATCAATTTGCCAAGAAAATCGACAGTGCTGTAGCATTTTTAGACAAGCTTTTGGAAGATGATGGCGTTATATATGGCGTAACTACGGGNTACGGCGATTCTGTGACCGTTAAAGTGCCGCTTGATTTGGTGAATGAATTACCTCTTCATCTTACTCGTTTTCATGGTTGCGGTATGGGAAGTATGTTTACCCCTGAGCAAGGACGTGCCATTTTAGCCACGCGATTAGCGTCACTTTCACAAGGGTATTCAGGTGTTAGCTGGGACATGCTTAACCTGCTAAAAGACTTTTTAAATCACAATATCGTACCGGTTATTCCACAAGAAGGCTCAGTGGGAGCAAGTGGCGATTTAACGCCATTGTCATACGTTGCTGGTGCGATGGTCGGTGAGCGCGACGTATACTATCAAGGCGAAATTAAAAACAGCTTAGAAGTGATGAAATCATTGGGTTTAACCCCATTGAAACTGCGCCCTAAAGAAGGGTTGGCAGTGATGAATGGCACTGCAGTTATGACTGCGCTGGCGTGTTTAGCCTTCGACAGAGCGGCGTATTTAGCGCAATTAACTAGCCGTATTACGGCGCTTGCCAGCCTTGCTTTGAAAGGGAATAGCCACCACTTTGATGACATACTATTTTCTGTAAAACCTCACCCCGGGCAACAGCAGGTTGCAGCGTGGATCAGAGGGGATTTAAATCATGTTGAACACCCTCGAAATGCTGATCGCTTACAAGACCGTTATTCAATTCGCTGTGCGCCTCATGTGATTGGTGTACTGCAAGATAGCCTGCCATGGTTCAGGCAAATGATTGAAAATGAACTTAATTCGGCAAATGATAATCCCATTATCGATGGTGAGGGAGAGCATGTGCTCCATGGCGGTCATTTCTACGGCGGCCATATAGCAATGGTAATGGATACNATGAAAACGGCGGTTGCTAATTTAGCTGATTTAGCCGATCGTCAAATTGCGTCGTTAGTTGATACGCGTTACAACAACGGTTTGCCATCGAACTTATCGGGCAGTAACGACGAACGTCGTTATATTAACCACGGCTTTAAAGCTGTGCAAATTGGTGCCAGTGCTTATACGGCTGAAGCATTAAAGCTGACTATGCCAGCGAGTGTGTTTTCACGTTCAACCGAGTGTCATAACCAAGATAAAGTGAGTATGGGTACGATTGCAGCGCGCGATTGTTTGCGTATTTTACAGCTTACAGAACAAGTGATTGCAAGCACGCTGTTAGCAAGTATTCAGGGTTTACGTTTGCGTATTGCACAAGGCGAGCTTGAATTTACTAGTTTAACGGCCGATGTGCAGGCCATGTATCAAGATATTAGTGAGTTTTTCCCACTGCTTGATGAAGATCGTCCTTTAGAAGCCGTATTACGTTTTACTGTTGATGCGATTCAAACCAAACGATGGAGTTTATATGCATAGTCGTGGCGCATTATTAAGCACCCATGTAGAGATTGAAATTCCTTTTCATGATTGCGATCCAATGAATGTGGTATGGCATGGTAATTACCCGCGTTACTTGGAAGTAGCGCGGTGTGAATTACTGCGTTTATTTGATTATGACTATTTGCAAATGCAGGCGTCGGGTTATGCATGGCCNATCATTGATATGCACATTAAGTATGTGGGCTCAGCATTGTTTACTCAAAAAATTAGGGTTGATGCGTATTTAAAAGAGTACGAAACTCGCTTACGTATTGATTATGTTATTAGCGATGTCGCAACGGGGAAAAAGCTCACCAAAGCAACGACGATTCAGGTGGCGGTTGATATTGAGTCTAAAGACATGCAATTTGTGTCTCCCCCCGTGTTGCATGACAAGCTGCAAAAGGTGATGTAATGCGAAATAGCCTATTAATGTTACTGTGTTTTATGATGGCTTGGCCACTTATGGCANACCAAGTTGGTCTGAAGCAAGGCACNTTTAGCCAAGAAAAACATTTCAAAGGTTTCACTAAGCCGTTTATATCTGAAGGGNTATTCAAACTTACTGAGCAAGGACTTATTTGGCAAGTAGAGTCACCNATAAAAAGTAAACTAGTCATAAAACAAGGCCAAGTTTATACCTATAATGAGCGTGGNGAAGCGCAATTACAAAAAGGTGCCGAGCCATATGTAGCCCTTTTACAAGCGATTATAAAGCACGATAAAGCGGCGCTGGCTTTACAGTTTGATACCCGTGAACACGCTGACAATGATTGCCAATTATTACTTCCTAACGATGAAATGCTCCAGCAGATTTTTAGCCAGTTTACAGTGTGCGCTGATGAAAAAAACGTTAACAGCGTGCGTTTACAAGAGATAAATGGCAATGTTACGTTACTGCGCTTTTCATACCCACAAGATGGAAGCCCACAGTGAAAGTTTGGGGGGTAACACTGGGTTGGTTAACAGTAATGGCGAGCTTATTGGTTGCTGTTTTTGTCATAAAACAGCCCGCCTTAAATAATGATATNTTGGCATTACTTCCCCAGTCAGAACCTAGACTCCAACAGCTCGAAACGCACTTTTTTGCCAGTAACAAACAGCAATTAAGCTTTTCATTTTCGGGTGAAAATAAAGAGCAAGCTTACGATGAAATGGTTGCATGGTTAGCTAAAAAAAATATCACACCGCGCTTTAGCGTCCCCAAGGTCGAACAGCTTGCCACGTTCTATAGTCAATATGCGGGCAACTTGTTGACTCCAAGCTATCAACACGCATTAACTGATGCGAGTCGTTTTCAGGACTACTATTTTAGTCAATTGAGTAAAGTGGCCGATCCTTTTGTATCGAGTACGATTAATCTGGATCCGAGTTTAAGTACCGCAGAATTTTTAACCTCGGTAATCACACAATTACAGCAATTTGAAATGTCAGATGGCCGCATTAGTATTCGCCATTTAGATAATGACTATTTGATGTTGTTTGTACACGCAGCCGATAATGCATTTTCGATAGACCAAGCAGTGGCATTAAATGATGATGTGCTCGCTCAACTTGCCCAACTACATACGAATTACCCACACACCAGTATACATTATTCAGGTGCTTTATTTCATACCGCAGAAAATGCACAACAAGCAAAATTTGAAATGACCTTGTTCGGGACTTTGAGCTTAATCGCGCTGATTATTATGGTGGTTTGGGTTTTCAGGTCGTTTAACGCATTATGGCTTGCTTCTGTGACGGTTATCAGCGCAGCGCTTGGTGGCAGCATAGCCTTGGCTATCTTTTTTGCTGAGATTCATGTGTTAACGCTTGTTTTTGCGGTGACCTTAATTGGTATTGCAATTGATTACGCATTTCATAGCATGCTGGACTTAACAACGCATAAAAATGGCTTTAGTCGGGGCCTTAAACTTGCTCTTTTGTTGTCTTTAGTGACGACAACATTAGGCTATGCGAGTTTATTTTTCTCGCCTGTGCAGTTATTAACTCAGGTTGGGGTTTTTGTTGTAGCAGGACTGATAACCGCGTGGCTCACTACACNGCTTTTACTCCCTAGTTGGCAAGCAAGACTCACAATCAGTGTTGAGGCAGGAAAATTTGCGGAAAAATTAAGTGNCCTGCTTAAGTCTATTCATCGGCAAAAAGTCGCGATCATCTTGCTACTGCTCGTTAGCCTCAGTGTGTTTTCGCTGTTAAAACCTCCCGTATTAAATGATGATGTGAAGCTGCTCAATGCAAGTCCTCAAGTGCTTATGAACAACGAAGCCTTGCACATGTCTTTATTAGGTAAAGATAATGGGCAAATAATGATCATGTTTGCCGAAAATGCTGAGCAGCTTTTACTTAAACAAGAAGCACTAAAAGTTAAAATTAAGCAGCAAGGTGGTCAGGCATTGATGCTCAGTGACCTTGTNCCGAGTGCNNGTACNCAACAAAAAAATAACAATGAGATGCGTGTGCATCACGCATCACTCGATGTTGTCACACAATTGACAGGCAGTCCTTTAGTGTTGTCAGATTCAATCCTTACTCTGGACGCTGCACTAGACTCACCGTTAGGTCCTCTTATTGCTAATCAAGTGATTTTAAACAACGAATTTGCTGCAAGCTGGTTTATGGTTACGGGTATCGATAAAACGCAATTAGCTGAGTGGGCTCGCGTTGAAAGCGAGCTGCTAGTGTACGATAAAGTGGCCATGATAACTGCGGGGCTAGAGGATTACTCACACTCGTTATTGGTAACCATTGCAATCGCTATCACGTTTGCCATGTTATTGTTTACCTTTAAGTTTGGTTTTAAAGTCGCTTACCAGCAAGGGTTAATATTGGGGTTAACATTAGCAGCCGTTTTACTGCTTTGTAGTGCAATTCAAACACAATTATCAATATTTAACTTATTGGGATGCTTGCTTATTTTAGCGCTCGCAATCGACTATTTAGTGTTTTATCAAATCAATAAGTTAACCCCGAGCAATGTATTAGCGATTAGCTTATCTGCCGCCTCTTCTATGTGGGTATTTGGTATGCTAGCGGTATCAAAAACGCCCGCTATTTTTAGTTTTGGTTTAACCGTGTTAGTGGGGCTGATTTGCATTTATTTGTTAGCGCCGCTCTGTGTCGCATTACCTAATAATAAGGAAAAATAATAGGTGAATAATCAGATTCAACAGGCAGATGTCGTCATTATTGGCGCAGGGCCTTCGGGTGCCGTTGCAGCCAGTTTACTGGTGAATAAAGGCTGGCGTGTCGTGGTGCTAGAACAACAAGTATTCCCTCGATTTTCAATTGGTGAAAGCTTACTGCCACAGTGTATGCACTTTCTTGCAGAAGCAAACTTAGCTGAGAGTGTCAAAGAGCAAGCTGACACGTTGGGCTTCCAATTTAAAAATGGTGCTGCATTTCAACGTCGAGGCGAGCATACGGCGATTGACTTTACCGAAAAATTTACTCAAGGCCCTGGTACGACATTTCAAGTAAAACGGGCTGATTTTGATAAGTGTTTAGCAGATGGCGCAATGGAACAAGGGGCTGAAATTCGTTATCAGCACAGCGTCATAGAGTACACAGACCATGGCGATGGTGCTTTACTCACCGTTGATNATGAAAAAAATCAACGCTACCAAATAAAAGGGCGGTTTGTATTAGACGCCAGTGGTTTTGGCCGCGTATTACCACGTTTACTTGATTTAGAAACGCCATCAAATTTTCCTGTACGCTGGGCGTATTTCAGTCATTTTGAAGACAATATTACTGATGATAAATTTGATCGCGAAAAAATCCTGATCAATGTGCATCCAAAACATAACGATATTTGGTATTGGCTTATTCCATTCAGTGATGGGACTGCCAGTATCGGTGTGGTTGGNAAACCTAGCCAATTTGAAGACACAGCNCCTTTAGCTTGTTTAAATGAGTTTATTGAGCAAGATACGTATTTAAGTGAATTACTTGCACGTAGAGTTGCAATTGGCGAAGCACGNACAATTAAAGGATACTCAGCCAATGTAGCNTCGCTTNATGGGGAACACTTTGCGTTANTGGGCAATGCGGGTGAGTTTTTAGATCCGGTNTTTTCATCGGGAGTCACAATTGCGTTAAAATCGGCATCATTAGTTGCNCCANTAGTCGATGACTACTTACAGGGCAAACAGGTTGATTTTCAAGCACAGTACAGTGAGCCATTGCAGCAGGGTGTAAACTGTTTTCGAACTTATGTGGCTGCTTGGTATGATACTTCGTTTCAAGATGTGATTTTTTACAGTGAACAAAACCAGCAAGTACGAGAAATGATCAGTGCTATTTTGGCAGGGTACGCGTGGGACCTTGATAATCCATTTGTAAAACAAAGCGAGCGACGCTTGAATACCTTGGTTGAGCTATGTCGAGATTAAAAACGTTAGTCATTGCAGCAATGGTCCTGTTATTAGCGAGCTGTGCAAGTGAGTTTGCAGTTAAAGCAGGGGTGGATCTTGCTCCCAATGCGGGGATTTATTTAATGGATCCGCCTGCTTCATTTGTTGCAGATAATTGGCAGCAGGTGTTAGAAGTCAGTCACAACGATGAAAGCCACACGTTACTAGCACAGCTCGATATTAACAGTCTTAGTGGAATTAACCTCGTGGTGATGACCGCACAAGGAGTGCCTGTTTTTCAATTGGAAAAAGCGATTTCAGGACCCGTTAAAAGTAAAAAAATGCTGCCAATTGAGCGTCTTGACCCGCGCTATATTTTGGCCGATATAATGCTTGTGCATTGGCCTGTGGAAGTACTCAGTTCGCAGCTTTATGGTTTAAAAATAGTTGCAAAAGACTCAAAGCGTTTGCTTTATAAAGGTGATGAGTTGATTAGTGAGATCCGTTTTTTAGAAGAAAAAACAGAGCTCGTAAATTATCAGCGAAACTACAAAATAATATTTCAAAGGGTTAATTGATTATGCCATTTTGGCTCAATGATTTAGGAATTGTGAGTGCATTAGGNNTTGGGCAAAAGCACACCATGGCGCGCATCAGTCAAGCGCCAACTCAAACACTTACAAACGTGTCTTCACTTGTTTTTGAACAGCGCCCAACATTTGTGGGGTTAGTGGATGTGTTACCGTTAACAGAATCAATGCGATTCTATAAGCTTATTGACTTAGCCTTGGCACAACTGACCGACACGCTAGCAAAAGTAACATGTTCACGCGATCGNATTGCGGTGGTTATGGGCACAAGCACGGCTGCTATTCAAGAGGGGGAGAGGGCACGTAAAGTACACGCTAAAGAAGGAAAATGGCCGGCTCAGTTTAATTATTACGACCAAGCTCTCATCGCACCCGCGGCTTACATTGCAAAGACACTTGATGCAACGGGTCCCTGTTACAGCATTTCGACAGCATGCAGCTCAAGTGCCAAGGCAATGATCAGTGCACGTGCCTTGCTCAGTGCAGACTTAGCCGATGTGGTTATTTGTGGTGGAGTTGATAGCTTGTGCCAGCTGACAGTGAACGGTTTTGATTCACTCTCTTCAATTAGCGATGAAATTTGTAAGCCATTTAGTAAGGATAGAAAAGGCATTAATATCGGTGAAGCAGCAGCCGTGTTTGTGATGAGTAAAGAGCAACTCAATGATCACGCAGTGGCATTTTTAGGAGGGGGGGAAAGCTCCGATGCTCACCATATTTCAGCGCCAATTAGTGATGGTTCGGGTGCAATAAGTGCAATGCAAAAAGCACTTAATGATGCCAATCTACTCGCAACAGATATTGACTATATCAATGCTCATGGAACTGCAACAGTGCAAAATGATGCCATGGAGTCACTTGCAATCAGTAAGGTGTTTGGCAACAATACGCCCGTTAGCTCATCAAAACATTTAACGGGTCACACTTTAGGTGCTGCAGGTGCACTAGAAGCAGGCCTATGTTGGTTATATTTAGCTTACCCTGAGTTTACGCGCTTGGTGTTTAATAACGCAGAAGTAGATGAATCCCTGAGTGACATTAACCTAATAACTCAGCCCAGAGACGCATCTGTTAGCTATTGTTTATCGAATTCTTTTGCCTTCGGGGGCAATAATGTCAGTGTAATATTAGGACATCTGCATGAATAACTATAAAATTGAGCACGTCGTCCCTCATAGTGNCCCAATGATTTTGCTCAATCGNCTTAACGGTTACACCGATGAATCTGGCTGCTGTGAAGTAGATATCAGCCCTGACAGCCCTTTTTACGATGAGAGTTTGCGCGGCGTTGCCAGCTATATTGGNTGTGAGTATATGGCACAAGCCATTGCTGCGTATGCGGGGGCGTTGGCAAAAGACAGAGGCGATGCNGTCCAAATTGGCTTTTTAATCGGGACGCGTAAGTATAAAACGTATGNGNCTGTATTTAATAACGGCAGTACGTTAANAGTATCCGTTGCAAGGTTATATCAAGAAGAATCCGGGTTGAGTGTGTTTGAGTGTCAAATTCATGATGCTGAAACATTATTAGCAGAAGCAAAAATAAATGTGTTTCAGCCTCAGGACCCCATGCAGTTTATAAGAGAAAATCAATGACAAAACGAATTTTAGTCACAGGTTCGAGCCGTGGAATAGGTAAAGCAATCGCATTACGATTAGCAAAAGATGGCTTTGATATTGCGGTTCATTGTCGAAGTGGTGTGACTGAGGCTGAGCAAACTTGTAAAGAAATCAGGGAGCNTGGTTGTCATGCAAGCTTGTTACAGTTTGATGTGTGTGATCGGGCGCTGGCAAAACAACAAATTGAAGCAGATATTGCAGCACATGGGGCATATTACGGCGTGATCTGTAATGCGGGTATTACTAACGATATGGCCTTTCCTGCGATGCAAGGTGATGATTGGGATAAAGTTATTCGCACTGGTCTTGATGGATTCTACAATGTGGTTCATCCCACGGTAATGCCAATGGTTCAAACCCGTAAAGGGGGCCGCATTGTTACTATGGCATCAGTGTCTGGTATTGCGGGTAACCGTGGTCAAGTAAACTACAGTGCNGCAAAAGCGGGGATCATTGGTGCAACCAAAGCATTGTCGCTAGAACTNGCAAAACGCAAAATTACGGTGAACTGTGTTGCCCCTGGACTTATTGAAACAGCAATGACCGATGATTTACCCGTCGATGACATGCTAAAAATGATCCCATTAAAACGTATGGGCTCAGTAAACGAAGTTGCAGGAACCGTTTCATTCCTATGCTCTGAAGATGCGGCTTACATTACGCGTCAGGTTATCTCGGTTAATGGCGGAATGGTGTAATGAAACGTGTTGTTGTTACAGGTATGTCGGCTATTACTGCGCTGGGCGATACTTGGGAGGAATTTAAAGCCGCTTTGCAAAAAGGTGAAAACGCAGTTCAGTACATGACCGACTGGGATAGCGCACCAGAGCTTAACACGCGCTTAGCTGCGCCGGTTACTCATTTTACAAAACCCAGCCATTACAAGCGTAAACAAGTGCGTTCAATGGGGCGAGTTGCCTTAATGTCGACCTGTGCGACCGAGCATGCTTTACAAGATGCGGGACTGTTAGAACACCCAAGTTTAACCGATGGCTCTACAGGGATTGCGTTTGGCTCATCAACTGGCTCAACGCCGCCGTTGCTTGCCTTTGCCAAAATGATGGAAACGGGGGAAATGACTGGGGTGACAGCAACCAGCTATATTCAAATGATGGCACATACGGCCCCTGTCAATGTGGGCGTGTTTTTCAAAATAAAGGGCAGAGTAATCACGACAAGCTCCGCATGTACCTCAGGCTCACAGGGAATCGGTTACGCGTATGAGGCCATTAAGTTTGGGCGTCAAAAAGTGATGGTTGCGGGTGGTGCGAAGAGTTATGCATTACCGAAGCGGCGGTTTTCGATACGTTATATGCAACCAGCACAAAAAATGATGCAGCAAAACAGACGCCACGTCCGTTTGATCAACATCGAGATGGTCTTGTTATTGGTGAAGGGGCTGGTACGTTAATTTTAGAAGAGTATGAACATGCCGTCGCTCGTGGAGCGACAATTTTTGCAGAGCTGGTAGGTTTTGGCTGTAATTCAGATGGTCAACATGTGACCCAACCTACAGCTGAAACCATGCAAGTTGCTATTGAATTAGCACTGGCAGATGCCCAGTTAAGTGCCGATGATATTGGCTATGTTAATGCTCATGGCACCTCGACTGATAGAGGTGACATTGCTGAATCTCATGCGACCTTTAATGCTTTAGGTAAAAAGCCAATTAGTTCATTAAAAAGTTACTTAGGNCATACACTCGGTGCCTGNGGTGCAATTGAAGCATGGGCAAGTATTAATATGATGAATGATAGCTGGTTTGCACCGACTATTAATTTGACCCACGTTGATGCTGAATGTGCTGACCTTGATTACATAACTGGACAAGGCCGCGAAATGCGTACGGACTATATTATGTCTAACAATTTTGCATTTGGTGGTATTAATACATCGTTAATTTTTAAGAAGTGGCAAGCATGATCTGGCGCTGCGTTGTTGTTATTTTAGTTCTGGTTAGCGTTAAGGCGTACAGCGCAGCAAAAATGGAGTTGGGGGCTGGGGTATTTTATGCCGATATTCCCCATTATTTAGGNTCAGATGAGAGCGAAAAATATTTACTTCCAGTGCCTTATTTCCGCTATCAAAGTGAGAAAATGGCCATTGACCGTAATAACTTCACCGGTTACCTGTGGCAACATGAAAACCTGCATTTAGATTTATCGGCGGGTGTTGGTTTAGCCGTTGATAGTAAAGATAACAAAGCACGCGAGGGCATGGACGACCTTGATTGGGTGTTTGAATTAGGGCCATCCTTAAATTATTACGTTATCGGNGAACCAAATAGCAAAGAGCACATGTATTTTAGTCTCTTTGTACGTAAAGCCATTGCGACTGATTTTGGTGATGTAGATGATATAGGTTGGCGTTATGGTCCCAGTATTTATTACACCATACCGCTTTTAGAGCAAGCACACTCACAGTTTTCAGTCGCATTTCGTGGTAATGTAAATTTTGCGACAGAGCGTTATTTGAACTATTACTACGCGGTTAACGAAATAGAAAGTAATGCAACACGGCAAATATACGCAAGCCGTTCAGGTTTTTCAGGTGCTGATGTGTCAATTGGGCTCCATTTCGATACACCTAACTACTGGNTAGGTGGCTTTGTTAAATATCANCATCTTGCTAATAGTCAGCAACATGCAAGCCCGCTCGTTAAGCAAGACTATAATGTGTCTATTGGCTTTGGTGTTGCGTGGAAATTCTACCGTAAGCATTT
>JGI25128J35275_1000482_pt1 | contig 12416 bp, 17 predicted proteins | sample ETNvirenome_2_60_FD_35275 | JGI IMG/M metagenome (IMG submission 35275)
ATGTTACGGCTATTGGCTGTACCAATAGTTTGATCAGCTACACGCTCACGGCTGTCCTTTGTACCAGGAGATCCCCAGAACTTGTAACGATCTAGCTGAACGGTTTGTCCAGGTTGGCGAGTGAAGTCGTGTACCACTACTGGTTCGACTGCCATCTCTGCAATGTATCCAGGATGCGGTCTATATAGTTCCGCACCTAAGATTTTTGGAAAATCGTTATCAATAAACACTTGTTTTTATTCCTCCAATGTCTGAAGTTTGTAATTATCGGGTGAAAGAGTCAGACATGAGCATGCCTTATCTAACTTTGTATTTTAACAGTCTGTAATTTATTACTTAGTAAGGTTTATTTCTTGTGCTAAATACACAATTAATAGACTCTTAAATTACTAGAACCATATGCTTCGGGATCAACAATTGTATTTTGTTGAAGCCCACCAATGCCAGCCATATTTCCTATGTTGCTGACACCTCCTCCTATCATGCCGCCAAGACCACCGTAAGTTAAAGCACTAAGACCAGCCATACCAGCCATTGCTGGATTAACCATACCCATTTGTGCATTAGCGTCATCAACGACTTTTTGATATTCTTTTGAACGTGAAGTACCTGCACCAGTGTCAACATCATAGAAATTTTGTTTTCTATGTGCTCCACCAGTTTTTTCTTTCACGCCTCTAGCAATATCTTTTTTAATTGCTCTACTTGCTCCTCTCATATGAGGTACTCTTGATCCTAATACTCCACCTAAAGCTCCTGCTCCCAGAGCTTCTAAGGCTAGACGACCACCGCCTTCTCTATCCGCTTCTCCAGAAAGAACATTTCCTAAAGTTGCGGCTCCAGCAGTAGCTGCTCCTACCCCTAAGCCTGAAGCTATAGGGTTAAGAGTAGCTTGATTTAACCATCTTCCTGCTAGTTGCATAGCGTATTACTCCATTACAAAGAGTTTATTTTGCACTGTTTGAGGAGCTGCTTGATTTAGAACTTTCCATGCATTCTGTGGATCTCTTGCCATTTGCTCGTTAAAGCTACCCCAGAAATTTTCTGGTTGCTGTGGTGCAGATGCAGCTGGAGGAGCTGGGAAGTTTTCTCCAACTTGAGCCATAGCATTAGTATTAGCTGTTGGATATCCTTTAGTTCCTAAATCTGCTGCATTTTCATAGACAGGATGAGGTCCTTGTGGTCCGAAGAACTTTAAAGTGTAATCACTTAAAACATCTGGATTGGTAAGAATCTCGTTATATGCATTATTTTCTTGATGTTCTTGAACAGCAAATTTTGCATATCCTTGTATAGTATTGGCTGCTCTATGTCCCCATTCAACTGCACTATCGAGCATTCCTTCTAGATTTACGGCGTACTGATTTAGTATCGCTGGTGCCTCTATCCCGAACGCTTGAATCACGTCCCTTGACTCGCTGCTTAGGTTGTAATAATCCGCTATCGCTCCGTCCACTTCTGCGTTCATTACCTGGGCTTCTTGCCCTGATATTGTCGAAGAGGGTTGGGAATAACTGGGCGATGAGATCTGGTTGGCTTGCCAAGTCTGCGGAACCGATTGAGGCATAACCTGGGGACTGGGTTGTCCGTAGTTCGCCTGGGTATATTGTGGACTCTGAATCTGCGACTGTTGACCCTGGAACGGGGATTGCACTGGCTGACTCAGCACTCCTACTACCTTGTTGAACGCCGACTCCCATGGATTGCCCTCCGAGGAATTCGGCTGGGATTGGGGGGCGTACTGAGTAGGGCTTGATTGGTAACTGGGGGCTGCCGCTGGTACCGCTTGGGGGTAACTCGTACCCACCTGATACGGTGTTGGGGCTGCTTGGACTGGTGCTTGTGGAGCTGCTGGAGCTGCCGCCACGTAGCTGTTGGGTGCGACGGCTGCTGGTGCTTGGCTCGTCGGTGGGGTCGATTGGACGGTAGCGTCCTGCATAACTCATCTCCTTTTGAAGGGCTTCTAATGTTCGATACAGATATGGGGTTAAATCCAGTCTTGGATCTGCTGCCATAGGTAGATCAGGTGACTGCGGGTGAGGGGTCTGCATCATGCCTCCCACTAGCTTTGAAAATTGCGAGTATGCACTCTGCAATTCATTCACCATTCTGAACGGGAACCCCGAAAGCATTGCTGCTCTTTCCTCATCCGTCTTAGACGGAAAGAGATATTTCAGTGCTTCTATGCTATCTACCCCTAATTCTTGAAGGTTTCTTACAACAATTGAATTATTTAGGGTATCTTGAGTGGAGTCTTCATATACTGGTCCCATCCATCTCCATTGAATTGTAACATCACCATCAGGTATTAAACCTTTAACACCTGGGGGAATCTGTTCAGTTCTTAAACAAGCAATCATTAATTGTTTAACTTGATCATCATAAAACTCCATAGCTTGTAAATATGCTTGTCTTTCTTCTTCACTAGCACCATCAGGTAAATCAATAGGTTTTTGTATGTTTGCTGCAAAAGCTAATGAGTCTTTAAAAAGTTTTTCTTCTTGATAAATAATTAATTCTAAACAACGAGATAAACCATAATCATAAATAGATCTTGCTTTCTTTTTAGAAGTTGCAGCAACACGTCCAAATAATGATTTGTATTCTGTAGCCGTTATACCCGCAGATATTGATAGTTCATCCACACCACCTAAAGCAGTTCGTATTTCTTCTCGATACATACGAGAATAAGCATTTTGATCTCCAGTAATTGCATCAGGAACAATATAACCTACACGATCATTTGGTTCTAAGTTTGCAATAACTCTTGGTACTCTAATCTGTCCATCTACACCACGGGATACAGGATCTGATTTATAGCGAGAAGAACTTAAAGCTCCAACTCCTACAAAACCTGAATTAGCAGCGATAGAAGGACGTTGAACACTTGCTTCTCCTCCTGATTCAACTAGATCAGTTTTAGGTCTTGAAGATAATAAAGTTGGATTACCAAAGAAAGTGACATTCTTTCTCATCGTTTGCATAATCTCATCATGAGTACAGATGTGATTTGCTAGTGCTTCAAATTCTCCTGAACCTTCATGTGCAAAGCCTTTTGGATTATTAAATATTTCTACACAAGGTATAAAGCCTAAAGTATTGATGGACTCTTTAGTCTTACCTGGCATAGAAGGATAAGGAGCATCAAAAGTTATTTTATGATCTGAATGAGTTTCAGTAATAACCTTTCTTTTAATAGATAAACGAATATACTTTTTTCTATTATGTTTATTTTGTGGATCATGTCCTGTTAAATTTGAATCTTCTATAGGTTGTTCAGTACCTGTTTTTTTTCTAACTTTATAATCATAAATTACAATAACTTCTTCTAATTCCCCATCCACACTGTAGTAACTTCTGTATTCATGCTTACGGAAATAATAAAGACGATAATTATTATTTGTAGGACGAATATAAAATAGCCCTTGTCCATCACATAAAAAATAATCCCAAATTGAGTCTAAACGAGATTCGAGTTGATTATATTTAATAACTCGATCTATATAATCTTTTCTTTGATTACCAAAGTTATCTTGAGCAGGAAAGAATTCAACTCCTTGACGAATGCCAAAAAGTTTCATTTGTGCTAAATGTGACGCTACGATTCCTGTATCAATTGCAGCTCCTCCATCTTTTTCAAGATAAGAATCAATTATTTCTTTAAGACGTGCTTTAGCGTCAGTAGCCATTAGTCTTTTTCTTGTTTCCTTTTATTAAGTTTAGCAGCTTTCTTTTCTTTCTTAAGAGATAACCATTTCTTAAAATAAAATCTATCTTCAGCCGTAAATAATTTTACTTCTTTAATAGCTTTCTTAACTAACTTCTTTAATTTCATTAAATTGGTGGTAACGATACTCCAAGCATTCTTTTAGCTGCTTCTACTTCTGACATATTAGGATTATTTCTAGTTAAATTATTTATTTTTGCATTTCGCATTGCAGATCTATGTTTTGTAGGATCTATTGTATTTCCTCCAAAATCAGGTGCATTTGCAATTTGTGGTCCATAATAAAAGCTTGCATTTCCTAAAGCACCACCAGCTGCACCAGTTGGACCTTGATTACCGATTGCACCTTGTAAAGGAATAATATTAACTGGTTGTTGTGTGTAAGACATACCTTGAGGCGATGTCGTACCTAAATTTCCAATTGCACCAGCTATATTTTGTTCTCCTCTATAACGATTACTTAACATTTTTTTTATTCAATATATACATATATTTTACTCTTCTTGTACTTTGTATCCATTGGGATCATTTAATTTAGTTAAAACAATACCAATACCTTTAATGTCCCATTCCAAATGATCTCCTCTTTTCCATTGCAACTCATCTGTTATTTCAGGAGGAAAACTAATACATAAGTCACCAAATAAATTATCGTCTAATTCCAATATGTATGTCATTTTTCTATAAGCTTTTCTACTAGCTTATCAAGCTTATTATGTATTGCTCGAAAATGATCATTCATATCTCTCATTTCACGAACAAAGTCAGCTTTTAAAACATATTCCAATGGCATTCTATTCACATGTTCCTCCAATGCATTAATACGCATTCTTTGATTTTCTACATTTTGAATAGAATCTTTTAAACGTTCTTTATGACGTTCTAACACTTTACTAGCAATCCAACCTCCTCCTGTTATAGAAGAGATAACAGCTGTTAATGCAAGTGTGAGAAAGTCTGGTCCCACGTTTCTATCCTTTTTCTTTATTCTAAATCAAAAATCTAATTGCAANGAACCTTTTTTCATTAATCCAGTAACTAACCAAACTAAGGCATCTACACAATCGTCATGTCCACTAACACCAAAGTTAGTTAATTCTTCAAACATATTCGTAAAGTTTCTATAGCGATTAAATATAATTTTTCTATCTTCAAACATACCCATAATTCCACGGAATCTAGCTAACTTATCTCCTCTAAAACCTTTAACTGGATGCCAAATTAGATTATATAAACTTTCATTCTGTAAACAAATACGTTTAAAATCTGCTTCTAATGATGCTTGATACTGAACAGCTTCAGACCATATGTCACATGTTGAATGTGTTGGATAATAAAGACCACCTTCATCAACTTGAATAATTGACCAATCATTTAACAACTCTTTCATAGCATCTAACTTTTCTAAATTACCCATAACTCGTATTCGTCTGTAATCAATAATATGTATTCGATCTTCAATCCTCCCCCCTAGTACCATTACCGTATAGTCATTCTTTTCTCTTATTCCTGCTGACAGGTCTACCCCCACTCCTAACGTATCAAATTCGGTTGATATTTCTGCTTTAACGATCAGTTCAGGTGCAAGCGATAATTCATTCTGTCTTACCACCTTATTCATATACTGAAAGGAGAAGGCAATCGGAGATTGCCGTTTTTTTTCTTTTAAGTATTCAAGGGACCACATTTCAGGCCAATATGATTCTTCATCACCTGTTTTGGAATCATTTTGGATAGCGGAGAGAACAATTTGCGTCCAATTATTTTGTTCGTTAAAAGTAGTGGAATGAATATCGTCATGTCTAAATCTAGTACCAAGACAGATAGCTCTACCACCTTCAAACATAGTGGGAGCGATAACTGCGTTCCAATTTTCCTGCATTGTTTTACGAATATCAGGATTAGCAATATCAGCAGCTGATTTTATAGCGTCATCAATCATCACAAGATGAGAACGCTTTGAAGTAACAGAACCTTTTAATCCAGCAGCACAGAGAGTAAATTGTTCTTCACCAGTAGTATCTATTCCTGCAAATTTATGATCAATCGACCAGTATTCGTTACTAGTTACATTTTTAAGTAGACGTACTTTAGGAAATACTTCTTGGTATCGTTTACTTTCAATAATACGTTTAATTGTTGCAGATTTAGATCTAGCAATATCAACGGTATAAGAGAGATAAAGAACTTGTAAAGGAAGACCAGCTTGTGTATGAACACCAATAGCCCATGCAGTTAATAAACCAAGAACAGTTGATTTAGCTGAACCACGGGGAGCTAAAAGATCTATATTTGGTCCTGCAATTTTTATTAAACAACTACTATCTTCATTCGTAACAAAATTTCTATTCCATTCTTGATGATGTTTTGCTGGAGGTTTATCTGCTACATAATCACAAAAGAAACCAAAATCATCTCTTGCTTTTTTTAAAGCTTCGACATTTTTAGGTTTTTTAATTTGTTGATTACGTGCTGCAGCCTTCGCATTACGTCTATAAGCAAGATGAGTATATGAAGGCACAATAAATTATTAAACTATTAATTTAATAATACCGAATTAAAAAGGAAATTCATCTGGATCAAATTTTTTTAGTTCAGCTAATGTATGGTTATTTTCTATTGGAAGAATTGTATTTTTAAAATAATATTCTTCTTGTTCTTTTTTATTTAACAATTTTCCTGTATCAGGATTAATTAATCTTCCTTTTTTATCATATGTAATACCTATTTCATCTTCAATCATTGCTGTTTGACTATTTAATAAAAATTCAGCTTCTTTACGAATATTTTTAGGAGTAATTGGTATATTTTTCAATTTTAAATGTTCGATAGCATCATTAGATAAGTCTTTAAGATTGTTATACAAAAGACCTCTAGGTTCAGTCATTCCTTTAATTCTTAATTTATTATGTAAAGGAGCAACAGAAGCTTGATAAACTATATCTTGAGCATCAGAAAGAGACCTTATTAAATTCTGATATCTACCTGCTAATTGCATTTTTAATTATTTTTTTTCTGTTCTTTATACTTCTTAGCTTTATCTAAAGCAGCTTTACGTTTTTCATTGTCAGACATTTCAGTACCATCAGCTTTTTTCGCTTCTTTATTTTTTAAATATTCAAGTAACTGTGGTGGTAATTTTTTTTTAGCCATTTTTATTTTCTTCCACCTTTACGTCCACCTCTTCTCATTCCATCTTCTACAGCCTTACGCTGTAAATCTTTTGGTCCACGTCCAGGTTGCTTATAAGGATTTCCATCAGGATCTTTAAATTTATCAGGTATTGGCATAATGCCAGGTCTGCCTGGTTCTTTGCCTTTATCTATTGAAGGTTTACCAGTAAAAGGATCTATTCCAGGTCCTCTTTGGTTACGATCATCTACTCCATCACCATCATTATCTAGAAACTGATGAGTAAACGCCATAAATGGAGGTGCTCCTATTTTTGCTCCATAACCTGGAGTAAAACCAGGTCTTGTTGGCTCTAATTCAGCAAGTGGGTCTCTGCCTGGTCTTTGGATAGGTCTTCTGTCTTCCACTGGATTAGTTTCATATATTGGTCTTCTAAGTGGGTCTCTGCCTGGTCTTTGGATAGGTCTTCTGTCTTCTGGTATTCTAAAATCAGGATCTCTTGGTCTTCTAAAATCAGGATCTCTTGGTCTTCTTGGTCTTCTAAAATCAGGATCTCTTGGTCTTCTGTCTTCTATTGGTCTTCTAAATGGTTCAGGATCAGTTGGTGCTGGTCTTACAGTATTATCTGGTTCTCTATCAGGTAATTTAGGCTCATTATAGCGAGTTGGATCATTTGGATCTTGTATTCGACCTCTTATTGGTTCTCTTTCTGGTCTTCTGCCTGGTCCTCTTATTGGTCCTCTTCGATCATCATGACGAATGACGTCCGAAGTAGCCATTGGTTCTCTGCCTGGTCCTCTAGGAGGTTTATTTGGAGAAGCTTTTCTTCTATTACTTCTATCATTATCTCTAAAAGCACCATCAGCTGCATTTCTTTGCTCATCTTTAGCTTTAATAGCACCTCCTATTAAACTTCCACCTATTCCAGGGGATCGAGATGAAGGTAATTCTGGCGGTCTAGGACGTATAGTTCCAGATCCTTTAATTGGTGGACGTCCTGCTCCCATTTTTTTTAGCTTTCTAATCTTTTTATTTTAACCGTACTTATTCTTCTAATTGCATTCTTGCCCATACACTCATTGTTGCTTCTTCCAAAGGTATTTCGATAGGATCATCTTTAAAAATAAACATTAATTCTCTAATAGCTCGATCTGCACCAGCCATTAATAAACCTTTTCTATCTTTTGTATTTGTAAATTTTTCAACTTGATCAATATGTCCACGTACTTCTTTTTGCATAGAAGCAATACGAGCAACACCTGCATCACGTTTAACTAAACCCGTCTCTACATCAGCTCTTAATTTACGAATATCTTCTTGCATTTCATCGATTTCAAATAATAATTTTTTTCGATGATCTGGTTTTTCATATTCTTGATTAACCCAAAGTTCACATGAAGTTATGGTTCCTTGATATCCCAAAAAACGTGCATATAAAAATACTTCAATAAGTGAATAATTATCAGAAGCAAAAGAGCAAAAAGATTCCTGAGTAGAAGAATCTAAATTATCAACCCAACCATCAAATAATTCAATATTTATAAGCTGATTGGGCTTGTTTATAATCTCTTTCTTCTTCCCTACGTTTTTGTTCCGATTCGTAACCGATGTTTTTACGCTTTTCTTCACCTTGATCTTGTAATTTTTTCTTGGAGAAATCATAAGCAACACCAGCAGCTTGCTTGTATTTGTCTATATCAAACCAATCATCTTCCTGTGGTGGAAGAGGAGCATTGCTAGTCATCGCTAAGTACCATTATTAATTAAATAATTACTAAATCAAAGATTTAGAAGTTACTCATCATGTTTGCTAAACCAGTAGCCCATGTTCCTCTTCTATCTTCAATAGATTTATCACGTGATTGACGAGTTTTAGAAGCTTCTAATCTACTAAGAAGATTTTCAAATTTGTAAATATCAAAATAATCATTAGTTTGTGCGTCTTCGTTAGTCATTATTCTAGAAAATTTTTAACTACAATAATTATAGCAAGTGTATTTTTAAAAACTAAATCCACCAACTAAGCCAGCATAAATATCTCCTTCTTTTCCAATTCTTGTAACTTCTTTCGCACCTTCATTCTTAAGACTTTGAATTTCTTTATCAATTGTTCCTTGTAAATTAGTTAGACCAGCACTATATAAGAATTTACGTGATTCACGAATGTTATCCATTGTGAAATCTAATTCTGCAGGAGTTCCTGTATAAGTATCTTGCCAATCAGGTAATGCTACACCTGTATCTGTTTCTAATTGGGATCCTGTACCGCCTGTACCGCCTTTATAAGTAGGTAAAAGTGATTTATCAAAGTTAAAGGTACGTCTACCTGTTCCTACACCTTCTGAATCTCTTTCTTCTTTACCAAACATCGTGTCATAATAATTTTCTAAATAACTACGACCAAACTTTTGTTTATATTCTGTACTATCTGTAAGAGAAGTTTTGAAAGCATCCAAATCACCAAAATAACCACTTTGTAAACTATCCTTAGCACTAGAAATTTCGTCTTCTGTACCAACTCTCCCTAATATTTGTTGATAAGCAGTTCTAATATTTTGATCTGTTCGTTGACCTAATAAACCACCCGTTCTAACAGGATTTCCTTCGTCATCTGTATCACCTGTACCTGTTCCAAGATAATAATCTCCTAATCTACCTAAATCTTGATCAACACTCCAATTTTGCCAGTTTTCAGGAGTTTCGTAAGTAGGTACGTTAGTCCAACCTCCTTCTGGTTCTCTTACACCTGATTCATCCACATCTTTTGTTTCAGGATCATCTGGTATTTGATATCTTTCCCATACAGATCTAGGATCACTTCCACCTGCAAAATTAACTGAACCCGCAGCTAAATTATAATCGGTTGCATAATCTTTTAATACATTTTGAGCTTCTGTATAACCAATCAATCCTCTAGCTAATTGTTCTTTGGTTGTATCATATTTAGATTGCCAACCTGCTCTACCAGTTTGTTGTTTACTCTTTGCTGATTTATAAGTTTGTAAATCACCAGCCCAATCTCTATATTGAGCATCTTCGTCTCTTTGTCTTTGATATTTTAAATAATTTTCAAAAGTTTTATCTGGTGGGGGAGGCTCATTAACAACAGTTGTATTACCTTTATTATGTGAAAGTATATTACCTGAAATATAAGTATGTGCTCCTTCTACTGTTAAATCAATAATTTCTCCTTCATTAATCTTTTTACGACTAATAAACTCTAAATTACCTTTTAAAGATATAACTCTATCTCCTTTTGTTAGATCCTTAGCTTTAATCCATTTTGCTTTATTTTTTGAATAAAATCTATGATTAGGAGAACATTCAATATCTTCTTTATCGAAGTGAAGAGCTACTAATTTAGAATTACTTTTTTGTATAAAAATAACTTTATGATTACCACGTTCAAAAGTATGTTGATCTAAAGTATCAACTTCGTCTCCAACACGTAATTGATGGATAGGTTTTGTTGTTCCATCAGAAAGAAGAATATTTGATTTTAGAGTTGAGCAAGCCATGGTTATCCAAAGAATCCAAGCTCAGCTTGGTATCGTTTATCTTGTGTTGAAGGACCAAATAGTCCACTCAGTTTTGCATTTGCTTCTAACATTCGACCTGCAAAATCTTCTCGTTTTCTTTTTTTACGTAACGCTGTATTCTCAGGTGAATTTTCAAATATATTAAATCGTTCTGCTTGATCAATTTTACTTCTAGCCATTAAAGGAGATAATACATTTTGTTCCCATACAGCTGCATCTTTTTGTCTTTTAAGATTTCCTTTAGCGAATCTATCATTTTGATTTGCACCCCACATGGTCATAGCAGCTTGCATTTTAGCCATGTCTCGGCCATGCAAGATGTTTTGATTAGATCTAAAGTTAGCAGCTTGAGCAGATTGAGCAGCAGCAGAAGCAGCTTGATTTCCTGCAAACATACTTCCTACGAGGTTCATACCTCCTAAAACAAGGGCTGCTTCAAGACCAATCGTCACTATTTAACCTCCATTGCTGCTATCTTATTGCTTATTCTAATACCCATAATTCCTTATCCTCTTCCAAATGCATAATCCTGATAAGCCATAGGACTAATAGCAAAACCAGGATTGTTATATTGTGGTAAAGCTCCTGCAATTGCTGCGATAGACCTAGTTAGATTGTCATAAGAATCTGCAGCTCTCATTCCTCCCTCTCCAAATTTTCCTGCAAGATCAATACCTTTCATCATCATTGCTGCTTCTATTTGATCCTTATTAATGTCTTTAAGAATAGATCCATATTTATCAAGTTTCTTATCTGCTTCTTCTTCAGTTTTTTCTTTTACCTTATCTTGATCTAATACTATCTTTCCTCCTCTTCCTTCTTTTTTATAGTCTTCAGCTATTGTTCCTATCTGCGTATCACCAACTGCTGTTCCTTTTTTCGCTCCTGAATGTCCCATTCTATCAAAATCCCAATCTCGACCTATTAACTGTCCAAATGCATCAGCTGTACCACCAATCAATCTATCTACGCCAGTAGGTCCATCTTCAGCTATGTTAACTCCACCTTGAACGATAGTATCTGTACCTGTATGTTTTTTATTCATTCTTTCTAATCGCCAAGGTATTAATCCTCCTGTCGGATCTAAAAGTTCCCATAAATGTTTTTCTTTAATATTCCTTGGATCTAAATTTTTAAATTTAGCCATCTCTCCTGTAAAATAATTTTTTGGAATAGATGTTGTTCTATTTAAAAGATTTTGAAAATATTCCATTATTACCAGCCTCTAGGAATGTAAGGGTTGTTAGATAGCATTTGACCAGTAGTTGCAAGGGTCTGTGATACTAATTGCCGTTCTAAATCTTGATTAGCAATCTTGTTATATAGAGGTAGCTGCATTTCAGCTAACTTCATTTGTTTCTTTAAATCCTTTTTAGTTCTTGCATAAGGAGTTAAAGCAATTGGACCTAAATTCCAATCTGGTCCTGCTAATGGATTATTTGGATCTAATCCTGTTATTTTTTGACCTAAACCAGAACCGATACTAGAACCTAACCAAGAACCTGCTAATACACCAACAGGTCCTAATGGTGCTCCTAATGCTCCACCAATAATTCCACCAGCTGCTGTACCTGCACCACCTGCAAAATCTCCTCCTGCTGCTTGCATTACTCCAGCTAAGACAGGAAGTCGTCTTGAACCCATCTTGGCAACACCCATTGCTCCAGTTCTAAGAGCACCTTTTGACATAAGTCCCTTTGCACCTAAAGCTCTACCTGATGCTTGACTAGCAGTTTCTGGGAAAAATCTATACAAAGCTTGTTGAGCTGCTCTGTCACCTCTGCCTACTTGGTTCATGAAGGCTTGGAAGCTTAAATTATCTAAAATTTCATTACTTGCCATTATCCACTAAAAGCCTTTAGTCATAATATTAATTTTATCAGAGTAATTATTGGTTTTGAGTATATTCATAAGTAGATGGATATTTAGGTCGATTAGCTGACGCAATCGCCATATTTGTTAGTTTACCAACAGCCATACCAGCCAATGCACCCGCACCTCCTCTAAGTGCAATATTT
>JGI25128J35275_1000484_pt1 | contig 12375 bp, 22 predicted proteins | sample ETNvirenome_2_60_FD_35275 | JGI IMG/M metagenome (IMG submission 35275)
TGCAACCGTTGTAGGAGCTAGTGTTACAGGCTGATTGTAAATATTCAGAGAGCTATACACGGTTTTTCCTCATAGTACCATTACTTTTAATATATTCTAATACCAGTTGGCTTGCCTGTTCTACCATAAAGAATATTAAATTCACGATAAATTAAATAACCAAGTGCATCAACATGATGGTCATATCCATTCTGTTTATCAGGATCTCCTGTTTTTTCATCGTAACTCTGCAACTCAAGGCACTCAATCAAACGAGTGCAACAGGCATGAATCTCCAAACGTCTTTCCCCTTTGCCGTTCTGTAATAACGCATTGACGGTTGCAACTCTATCTTTGATAAAGGGATTGCTCTTGAGAGCCATTGAACTGAAGCCGTAACTTTCGAGGATTGCAATGTCTGTCTTTGATGCGTTAATCGTTGAACGTGCTGAACCACTTGCGTCAGGGTAAACTAAGATTCTGTTTGAAGGGTAACGTCTTTTAATTTCTTGTGCCAACGCATCTGTATCATTTTGTTTTGATATTTCATCAATAATTACTAACTTGTCTCCAGACTTAACACCGACAACGGCATTACAATTCATGACGTTAAAGTCCACCCCGATTCTTAAAACTTCCATCTTGATATCAAACGGTATCTGATTGATTACATGATCATTACGATTAAACCGATCATAGACTTGACCACTTGTAAGGTTGACCCATTGGCCAAGGAGATAAGCTTTTATTAATTGAGGTGGATAATTTTCCTCAAGAGATTGAATGAAATTGTCAGGAAGAAAAGGGTTATCTTTTGTCTTTGCCTGGATCAATCCTGTGTCAGACTTTTTGTTTTTTTCAAAGGTTTCAAATGCCCAGCCGTGACCTTCGGGAGTTGTTGTTGCATAGAACTGTTGAACATTACCTGATCTAAGTCTTGCTAGTGCCATGTTCATAGCGTTTTCTGCCTCTCGTTTTGGGACAGTGTCTGCCTCATCAAATCCTATTGAAGATAAGTTTTGGCCTCGTAATCGTTGATATGTAAGCATTGTTCTTAACAAGATTGTGTGAGTGCCTTCTTTGAATTCCAAAGTAAAGGATGGCAAAGGAGATGCTCTGTAAGAAAAAGGAATCTGCCATTGGTCTAACTGTTCATTCATAGTTCTCACAAGAATATCCACTAACATTGCATGAGTTGGTTCAAAAAGTGCTGATACATGACCAATATTCATTGCTGCAAGTATTGTTGCCTTTGCGACTAAAGCAACTGTTTTTCCAGCACCGAAACCACAGACAAGAGCCAGTTTTCTATGGTCTAGGTCATCACAAAACTTTGATTGATGCGGAAGTAAATCTTGATTGATACGTTCTATTGCTTCATTTGCTGTCGGTAAATCATAAGCACCGATCTGATATAAAACATTCCCTGGTCTTGCCGTATCTAAAATGCTCACGAAACAATTTGTGCAAGTTTGGCTGCTGTATTGATTGCACCGAGAGCAATGTGATAATGACCAGCTTTTCTGGCCTCCATCTGTAAGGTGCTGCATTGTGCCAAAAGGTCAGCCACCATCTGGGGTCTTTCCATGTCCCAATCTTTCTTCAACTCGTCTCTGGCTATGTTTATATACTTACAACAGGCTCTCTCACCCACCCCCCAGTTCTCGGCTGCATAACGAACACAGTCGGATCTACGACCACCGTTTGCAATGATACGAGCAAACTTCTGTGACCTAATTATTGTTTCAGCTTTTGATCCTTTTTTACCCATTAACTAGATGATACACGTTTTGCTTTGTTACCTGTAAAATCCTCCCACCTTTTAACTATGACATCACAATATTTAGGATCTAATTCCATTGAATAACAACATCTATTATTTTTTTGACAAGCAATAAGAGTTGAACCAGAACCGCCAAAGGGTTCATAAATAAGACCATTTACAGGGGAACTATTTTTTATTGCTCTTTCTGGCAGTTCAATTGGTTTCTGTGTTGGATGTAAATACCCTTTTGACGGATCTCTTTTAATAACCCAAATGTCAGAAGCTTCTGCTTCTGTGCGACCTGAATACCAATGATTTAATCCACCGCCTTTTGGTTTGTAGCCAAAGAAAATAATCTCATACTGATTATGGTAATTGTTTGGCCTCATCACAAATCCATTTTTCATCCAAATTAAATGTCTTGGAAGTTGATGTAAAAACCGATCAAATAATTTGCAATATAGAGAGATATTGCCTTCAGAACCACAGAAATAAAATCTAGCATCGTCTTTAGTTGCTCTTTCAACAGCTAAATCAAAAGAAAAAGGAATAGCTACTTGAGTTAAATCACCAGCAATTAAATTACTACTTTTTGCACCTCCTTTAACATTTACACCATAAGGAGGATCTGTAAAAACCATGTCCGCTTTTTTAGCATCCATAAGTTTTTCGACATTTTCAATATTTGTAGAGTCACCACATAAAAGCCGATGATTACCAAGAATATATAAATCACCTTCTTTCGTGATTGGTTCTTCTGGTACTTCTGGAACATCATCAGGATCTGTTAAACCTTCTGATGGTAAGATTTCTGTCTCTCCAAGTAATTCTTTTAGATCATCATTATCAAACCAGGGATTAAGGTCATGCTCTTGGCTAAGTTCTTCAAGCATATTTAGATCCCATTCTGAAAGGTCGGAGGTTCTATTATCTGCTAGAGCAAGACCAACCTTTTCATCTTCTGAAAGCCCAGTTCTTTTTACGGCAATAATTTCATTACCATCAGTTTCTATGACTTTAAGATTTTTTATCCCTGCTGCCTTTGCACCAGCGATTGTTCCATTTCCTGCAAGTATTCTGTTGTTTTCATCAATCACTATTGATCTTGCAGCACCAAATTTTTGAAGTGATTCTTTTATAAGTTTTGAGGAACGATCAGTACGCTTACGAGCGTTTTTATGATCGTTTTGTAAATCATTAATTGAAGTCATAAGGACATAGTAGTTCAGTATTAAAAAATAACAAAATGAGACTCATTTGAGATTAGGGGTTGTTCTCACGTTCTTAAGTGTACCCACTAATGCTTAAGACTTACCTAACCCTATATATACCCCTATATTCTCTATTATTATATATATATAAAAAACATAGAGAACATAGAGAACATATATATATAATATAGTGATTTCAAAGGTTTTGAGCGTTCCCAGTAGTGAGAACAGGGGTGAGATCAGGTAAGAACCATACCCATTTAGGTGTTCCTTCCAACCGTTTTCTTTTGCGTTCATATTGTAAGGATTTGAGAATAGATGAGACAGTCATTATGTCAGATTTTGTTTGTCTTTCGATTGGTTTTTCCACTGCTTCTGTTAATAAAAGTTCAATAGTTATATCTTTTACAGCGTTAGCTGGATCATTTAAATATTTGGTTATTACAGATAGCCAAGGAGAATCAACCATATAACCGAGATTTTCTTTTTCAATCTGGTTTTCCTGTTCAAAGGACAGAAAATGTGATTCTTTATTTTTGAAGGCATGAACGGCAGCCGACCAAATGGAATCACGTTCAAGCTGTAAGGAATCGAGGTCGATTGATTTTAAGGTGCAGGGTATTATATGAAATCTTCGGTTGCCTGTATCATCTATTAATAAACCTGACTCTTTATTGGTTGATCCGACAATAATGCCACGTCTAGGCCATTCTTCAACGGATTTACCATAAGGGACTCTTAACAGGTCTGTGGATCTTGATAAAAATGCTTTTATTGTTCCAGCGTGTTTACGACTTGTTACCCCGTCAATTTCGCTCCACTCCATTCCCCATGAACGATGTAGGACAAGAAGATCATCTTTTGAAGAAATATCACCAAGGGCATCTGAGAAGAAGGGGCCGAACAATGTCTGCCAGAATGATGATTTTTTTATACCCTGTGAACCTTGAAGAACAGTTGCCGAATCATGTTTGCAACCTGGTATATAAACTCTCCTTACTGCGTTTATTAATGTAAGTTTTAACATCACATCATATATGGTTGGTTCTTTCAGGTTTTGATCCTGTGGTCTTAGATATGTTGAGGCGAGTCTATCTATATAAGTTGGTTGGATTTCGTTGTAGCAGTGATCAAGATAAAGCTTTACTGGGTCATATTCATTTTCATGAGCTACTTTTAAAAGGCAGTCTATGGCCATTTCTTTTTGCACTTTATATCCAAGCTCTGCAAGTGTCAGATAGAAAAGTTCAATATTTTTAATTACTTTGCCATCCATTTCTATTGAATGGGAAAAGGTATTGAATCTTATTTCCTGTTTAAGGTTGCGTAAAAAGTTTATAAGTTCCTGTGATGTTAGTTGTTCTAATTTACGAGGAACTGGTGTTGATTCTTCTGTTGGCTTTATTGAGGTTGGGAAAGAACGTGGAGGAGGAGTCCAACCATCTTCTGAAGCAAACTTTTGAAGAGTACCTAAAGAAACCCCAGATGACTTGAAAGATTGCCATTTCTTTTCACATTCTCCTGATTGATATTTGCTGTTCTTTTGTGATAGTTGTTCCCAATCTTGGAGTAGTGAATTATCACCAACTGAATGAGCAGCCATGCCAATTTTGAGCCAAGCATCATAATCATCAAGCCTATTTGGATTTATTGATTGCAGAAGTGAACGTGCTTTATCTGTATCTGAATTTAATGTTTGTATCTGTGGAGTTGTTGTCTTTTTCTTCTGCTCCATCATCTTTTCAATTATGGCAAAGGGAGCTTCTGCAATTTCAAGATCTTTTGGTGAACGACCATCTATCCATCTATAACCGTCAGTCTTTGGATGTTTACCAGATACTATTGATTGCGTACCATTCCACCGCAGTTCTATTTGTTCAACAGAACCATCTTCATCTTTTACACCTGTTTGAAATTTGCGTGTCTTTATTTTTGACCAGTACTTTTCTGGGACTTGGTAGATTATTTGAAACCTACCGACACGACCTGATGTGACCATCCATGATGGAGGTAGAGAGGAGAGAGAAAAACCCCATTCACCTAATATTTTTGCTGCTGATGGGCCGTCATGGTCTAGGAAAAGTAAACCACCTGATGGAGTTCCACAGCAAACACCTATCCCTGTAGATTTTTTAGAGGATATTTCTTTAAACAGTTGTGAGCGTGTAAGTGGATTATTCTGCCAATCGTTTTGATAGGGTCTTTTATTTTGAACGGCGACAAAACCCCAGTGCTTGGGAAGGCCAAGCAATTCTTCTTTTATATCCATTGTTAAGCAGCCTGCTCCATTTTTTCTCGGATAAGGTTTCTTATAACTCCACCACGTTTTAGTTCTGGGCCTTTGTTATCATCAAGCCATTTTATCTGATCTTCTTCCAAGTAAATCTGGATGGCCTTTTTTGTTTTCTGTTGCATAGGTATTGCATACATAGCGTTCCCATGTACAATAACAGTAGTAACAACACTGTCAATGGTTGTATTAAGAAAATATCAAATAGAGGCAAGTAATAAACTTACAAGGTTATGCACTCATCATAGATGTGGATATTTAAGTGGCGAGTGTAGAACAGGCAAAACGCTGGTGGCATTATCAGTTGTAAAGAATATGTCACTGGAAAAAGTGTTGATAATAACTAAGAAAAAAGCAATCCCAAGTATTGAGAGTGATGTGAGGAAGATGAATTTAGAGAAGGTAGTATCCACGACTAACTTTGAGCAGTTAAAGAATTTTAGAGGATCAAGCTGGAATATGATCATTGTAGATGAAGCTCATAGTGTTGGAGCATTTCCAAAACCATCGCAAAGATATTTAAATATAAAAAAAATAAATTATGGATATATTATTTTAATGAGTGGAACCCCAAGCCCTGAAAGTTTCAGCCAGCTTTACCACCAATGGTCACTAACACCTTTTTTATGGAGTCATTACCAGAACTTTTATAGATGGGCAAGTGATTTTGTGGATGTAAAAGAAAAAAGAGTAGGAACAGGGGTTGTCATAAAAGATTACTCAGAGGCCAAACAAAGCAGAATTTTAAGAGATATTGAACCATATACGGTGAAAATGACGCAAAAAGAGGCAGGTTTTACCCAGGAATTAGAAGAAGAAGTCCATAAGGTGAAGATGTCAAGGAGAACTTATAGGCTTGCAGCAAGGATACTAAAAACTGGTATTATTGGTCGCCCTGGACGAAGATCAGTGGTGGCTGATACTGGAGCAAAAGTAATGAGCAAACTTAAGCAGATTTATAATGGGCATGTGATAACAGAAAGACATGGAGCGATAATCTTTGATAAGAGTAAGGCTGAATATATAGAAAATAATTTTAAGGGAAAGATTGCCATTTTATATTGCTTTATTGCAGAGGGCAAAATGCTGAGAGAAGTCTTTGGCGACAGGGCAACTGATGACCCAGATGTATTTAATGCCGTTAGTGGATCAGTATTTATTGGTCAGGTTAAGAGTTGTAGGGAGGGAGTAAATTTAAGTGGTGCTGATCATTTGATATTTATGGGAATAGATTATTCTGCACTAAGTTATTTACAGGGCAGGGAGAGGGCAAGTTTTCTTGGCAGGGATAGAAAGAATAAGGTTCATTATATATTTGCTGATAAAGGAATCGAGCCAAAGGTATATGATGTTGTTAAATTAAAGGAAAGTTATACTATTAACCATTATAGGAATGACCGAAGCACAATATCAGAAGAAGCTGATCGACAGGCACGAGAAAGAGGGGTGGACAGTAATCAAGTTAATTATGTGCAACAAAGCTGGATTGCCTGATCTGATATGTATGAAACCAGACGAGGTGAAGTTTATTGAGGTCAAAGGGCCGAAAGGAAGATTAAGTGAAATTCAGAAATATAGGATTGAGGAACTTAAGGAAAAAGGATTTGATGTAAAAGTAATGAAACCTTGTTGACAGTTGTTGATATTTCGACTATAATAAATGGTATAGAGACAACCCCCTTAAATGACTACTCAATTTACTTACTCAATTAATCAGGATCTTAAAGATCAACTATTAGCAGAAGATACAGAAACACTTAAAGCTATTCTTGATAACTCAAATACATATACTTCTGTTAAAAGATTTATTACTCAAGAATTAAAGATAAGAAATACACCGCCAGCAGTTGATGCTAACGGTTATTTATTAGCAACAGAACAACCAAATCAAAACTGAGGAGCTAATACAATGACTTTCAAACCAACCCATACAATTATCAGAACAAATATTGATGTTATGTTCTGTTGTGTAGATTTTACAAGTGACCTTATTGAGGTACAAACAGAAGATGAAAGAACTTGCTGGGTTACACCAGAAGAAATTATTGAAATAAAAAACGCTGATCAATGCAGCGTTCAAGAATTACAAGAAAGGTTTTTAAAAATCTACAATCGAATTAAATAAAGGAGGTTAAGTAAATGACACTTCAATATCAATTTAAAAAAGCTTTTCTTGAACAAGAATCAGAAAAGTATATTGATTATCTTTGCGAGCCTAGAACAAAACCTGAAGTTTATGCAGCAATAGAAAAGATCGCATTGCTACATCTTGAGATCAAAAACTGTGAAGATATGATTTATACATTTACCTCTACTGATAAATAAAAATGATAAATTTACACAACAAAGATTGTTTTGAAATTATTGAGTCATTAGGTCAATTTGATTTAATGATTCTTGATCCACCTTTTCAGGATTGGAACAAAATAAATTTTAAATTATCTGAAAATATTATTTGTTTTTGTAATCCTAAATCAAGGCATATAGTAGAAGAAATATTTGGAAAACCAAAAACAGAATTGGTGTGGCATTTTGCAGATGGTAGATGGGTTAGTAATGATTTACCACGAATAACCCATGATTACATTTACATTTATGGACAACCAAAATCGGCGAGTGTTGGCGAATATCAAAATACAAAAGCAGTAAAAAAAGGTAATGGTTCTATAGGTATGGATAAATTAGGAAAAAGAATATATCAACCAAAAGATCAAAAACAACTTAACAGCGTTTTAATTTATCCACGCAATATGAACAATAAATTAGGAGCATGGAGCAAACCTTATAAGTTAATAAAAAATTTAATTGAATGGTTTAATCCAGTTTCTGTTTTAGACCCTTTTATGGGTTCTGGAGTAACTGCTGAAGTATGCAGAGATTTATCAATAGATTTTACAGGTATTGAGATAAATAAAGAATATTTTGACTATGTTAAAGAAAAATTAAATAAAGAAAAAGAACAAAAAAATTTATTTTTACCAAATTATCAACTAAACATACTTTAACCGTTGACAACTGTTGACCATTAGTTATTATTAATTTACCCCTAAAACCCAACCCCATGAAACATTTATTTCTTTACCTTTGTATTTTTGGCATTGGATTTTTTTCATTGAATGATTCATTAACACGTTCTACCGAAATCCATTGCCTTAATAATATACAGGCTGCGTGTGAGGAGCTAGCCAAAAGATGATGAGTGAATATGATCTTGGCCTTCGCTTTGGTAAACAACCGAGGAAGAAGCGGCCAACCCCTGAACGCTCCGACCTCGGCAACCCAATCTTAACCATGACCGATAAAGAAATCTTCAATACATTTGCATCTGTAATTGATTGCCCCAGTGCATCACCATTTTTAAAACGATTAGCACAGGCTGGTCTTGTTGCAATGCCACAGGACAAGGCACTCATTTTAAAAACATGGCCACGTTTGATGATGCAATATGGCCCTCACACAAAGAGGTATTCAGACACATGACAAGTTTTTATGACGAATTTCTTTGCTGTCCTTTCTGTAACTGTGAGTATCTCCATCAGCAGGCTTATCGAATCTGGTCTACAAATGAGGATCAACAAAGTGACTGCCTTACTATTTTTGATGAATATCAAAATTTAAGAGTTGAAAAGACACCTAAAGAACAAAATCCAAGCTCAAGATGTAGAGGTGCTATTTCTATTGAGTTTTCTTGTGAAGATTGCGAAAAGATTTCTACTTTTACAATCCTTCAACATAAAGGCTCTACTTATTTAGGATTTAAATAATGACAACAGGATCAATTCAAATTTCAAACGAAAAATACCATGCTGATTCTGCGATCTCAGCATCTATGAAGAAAGTAATGGTATCTCATGGGCCTAGAGCTTACTGGAACTCTTTTCTTAACCCTGAGAGGCCAGAACATAAACCGACAAGTGCTATGCTTCTTGGAACATTGACCCATTGTGCGGTTCTTGAACCTGATGAACTTACAAAAAGATTTGTTGCAGTATCATCAAGGACTACCAAAAAAGGTAAGGAAGAGGCAAAAGAAGCTGAAGCAAAAGGCATGACTGCCGTTACCGAATCTGATATGGCAAATGCTATTAAGATGAGAGATGCGGTTTTTGCAGAACCTCATGCAAAGAAATTACTGAGTTTTGGTATTGCAGAGAAATCATATTGGTGGGATGACAAGACCTCTGGGTTGACCTGTAAGTGCCGACCTGATTGGTTAAATAAAGAAACTATTGTTGATTTAAAGACCAGTAGAACAGGAGCAAACCCTAGAGACTTTGCAAAGGCAGTAGCAAATTTTAAGTATCATCTTCAATGCGCTCATTATTTGTCTGGTATTCCATCAGCAAAAAGATTTATTTTTCTTGTGGTGCAATCTGAATATCCATTTGATGTTGGTTTATGGGAGCTTGATGATGATGCGTTGCAAGAAGGGCAAAAACTGTCTAGAGAAGCTCTAGATAAGATTGCCGAATGTCGCCTGCTTGATGATTGGCCAAGCTGGTGCAAAACAGGAGTTCAATCTTTATCCCTGCCCCGATGGGCATTTTCAACCCCCTTAGAAAAATGAGTTTTAATGAAGAGCAGAAAAAACTGCTAAACCAAAAAATTGATCAAAAAAATGTCACCTTCAGACCAGGTGGCGGTGGTCAGAAGTTAGCTTATGTTGAAAGCTGGCACGTTATACAGGAAGCCAACCGCATCTTTGGTTTTGATGGCTGGAGTTCTGAAACACTAGAAACATTTTTGGTTTCTGATGATCCCAAATGTATTACTTACATTGCAAGAGTAAGAATTACTGTTGGTGATATTGTCAGAGAAGGAACAGGTGCTGGCCATGGTCGCATGGGTAGTATCGGTGATAAATATGAATCAGCAGTAAAAGAAGCAGAATCTGATGCAAGGAAACGTGCTTTGATGCAATTTGGAGATCAATTTGGCTTGTCTTTATACGATAAGGACAAGGCATGGTTAAAACCTGATGATAGTAAACCAACTGTCTCAAGTAATAAACCAATAGATAGATCCGAAAGTGATAAGTTTATCAAAGAATGTGAAGCCTTCATTAATAAACCAGGTAACAAAGACAAACTCGGTTTGTTGAAGAAAAACATTTCAAAACGATATGAAACTAATGCTATTAGTGAAGATCAAAGAGATGGATTACTGACACTTATTCTAGAGAAGGAGGATTCATGAATGAACTTATAACTTCAGATCAATTAGCTGAAGAGCTTGGTGTAAAACCTCAAACTGTGCGACTTTGGAGAACCAAAACTCGCAAGGGTCATCCCAGTGGCCCAAAATGGACTGTCATCCTTAATAACACTATTCGGTATAACCGATTAGATATTGAGGATTGGCAAAACAAATCAAACAACCCTAATTAAATTTTTATTATGTTAAACGTAACAGCCGTTGGCAATTTAGCCTCAGATCCAGTGCAGAAAGAAACTGCAAAAGGAACAAAAGTGACTAGCTTCACTTTACTTACTAATATTCAAGATGTAACGACACAATTTGATTGCACTGTCTGGGGCAACCGTGGTGATGTGATTGCAAATTTTGTAAAGAAAGGCAACCAGATAACAGTAGTTGGTGCTGGCAAGTTAAAAACATTTGAAAGAAGAGATGGCAGTAGTGGAGCATCTATTGAGGTAAATGTAGATAATTTCACATTACCAGTAAGAAGTAGAGACTACGAGGCAATACCAGCCTGATTTATTGGGGCATTAGCATGGTGGTTTATTTGAATCGAAATCCAATAAACAAGAAGGGAAGCTAGAAGTCCTCTAGCCATAACTTCAGTAATAGATCAAAGCTATGTAAGACCCCTTTTTTATTTATGACAACAGCCGAAAAAATCGCAGCAGCCAAGAAAAGAGTGGCTGAACTTGAACTTCTTATAAAATTATGGAGCAAACCAACAAAGACCTGATCAAAAATTATTATGACCAGCTTGCTGAGTTACAAAGGCAATATTGGTTTGAGTATATGGAGACTAAGGAATATTGTGTAAGATATGATGCTATAAAGAAAAGGATAGCGGAACTGGAAAATGAGTGATTCTTTAAAACTTAGAAAGTTAAAGGAGATAAGAATAAAAAACCTTCAAAAAAATTTACTTGATATACAACTGAAGGGAATAGAACATAGGATAAATATTAACTCAAGAAATAAAGCAGAATTAGCTGCCAATAGCGGCAGTTGGGTTACTGAACACATCAGAACATCAATTCTGAAGTTTAATTTTGAAATTGATAAGATCCAAAAATTATTGGTGAAAGATTTTACAGATGAAGAGCTTAAGCAATACGAAAAAAGCGTTTCATAAACCCTCTTTTACTTTTTCTTACCTGATGTGCAGCATTAGCAGCCTCAAGCTCTACAAGACGGCCTAGTAAGGATGCAAGAAATACATCCTGTTTCATCTGATGCCTTACCAGATGAGTGCAATATCGTTTAACGCTGCAGATGTCATCAGAGGCGAGGATGTCACGGCATCTCTGTTCCACCGATAGCTCAAGCTCCAGTGGGGCATCTTCTATCTCGATATTAAGAAATTTTCTCTTTTTCATTTTACTGGAAAGAGTTTTTCTTGAATCATCTTGACGATGGCATCGTCTACATCATTGTCTGATTTTTGTGCAAGATCTTTTAAAAGATTCAAAGCAGCTTTACGAAGAGATTCAGATTTACCAAATCTGATAAACAAATTGATTAAAAATTTAGACATAAAAAAATGTGTTCTTTCCCAAACATACCAAAGATTAACGATTCTGCCCCTCAATACGACTTACGGCTTTTTCTAGCTGATTGATTCTGTGAAATATTTCTCTAATATCTCTTTCTCTTCTATTGCTTATATTAGATAGAACCATGAGAAAGGCGGTGGCTGCTGCTCCAATTAGTGCTGCGTGTACCTCTGGCATTGATTTAAGCTATATTTATGTATAGTATGACTAATAAATCCTAGTTATGACAGAAGAAGTCAAAAAAGGCCCTCTTCAAAAACTTAAAGAGAACATTACAGACAAAGAAGAGCAGTTAGCTTTTATCTCAGTTGTAGTAAGACTTGTCGTTGTTGCTTGGAGTGGTTTTATTGTTTCTCTCAACTACGTTAACTTACCAGG
>JGI25128J35275_1000486_pt1 | contig 12367 bp, 7 predicted proteins | sample ETNvirenome_2_60_FD_35275 | JGI IMG/M metagenome (IMG submission 35275)
CTGCATGAAGCACTGATTGATACGTTTGGCAGTATTACGTTTAATCATGAATTTGAGTATTCAGTGCCAACGACATTAAATTTTGCTGTGAACGAATTAACNAGCAAAGAGGTGATGGACTTATTTGATGCTGCGGGTATTCGTGTTAGTGGTGGNTCTGCGTGTAGCTCNGGTGCGAATCGCAGCTTTGTACTTGATGCAATGGGCGCATCTGATTGGCAGAGTGAAAATGCAATTCGGATGTCATTTGGTCCAGCGGTAACCGAGCAAGAAATTAATTATGCCTGCGATAAGATCCGCTCGCTTAAACCTATTCTTGAAGCAAATTGCTTGGTGGTTTCGGACAGCACTTCACCTCAACAAGAGGTCTGTGCAATTGGTTTGACTCAATTACGTCATCAAGCGGCGTGTTGTTGGTTATACGTTGATAGCAATAAGCACGCAGTTGTGATTGATCCAATTATTGAGCTGATACCGCGAATGGCTAAAATTGTCGCAACACAAGGTTTGTTAGTTAAAGCTATTTTAGACACACACAAACATCAAGAACGCTTATCTGCTCGCTGTTTACTTGCTAAAGAATTAGCAGAGCAGTACGTAGGTAATGAAACAGACGAATTAGGCTGGCCTGTTAATGATGAAACAATACCACTTAATACCGCGCGTTTACGTAAAGTCGCGACACCGGGTCACAGCCAAGACAGTGTGAGCTATTTACTCGAAAATAGCCTAACAAATGATGTTAGCTATTGTTTCTGCGGTGATTTAATTCTTCCTGGTGGGTTAGGTAACACAGTAATTAGTGGCAGTGATACGGCACAAATGGTGCAATCATTAAAATCTCTCGCTACNCTGATTGATGATACTACGCTGATTTGCTCGGGACATGATTACCAGCAATGCTTTGCGATGGATTGGCATGCACAAAAAGCGACGACTCCTTTATTAGCGACGTTGCTTAATGGGCAGTTAAGTGAGGCTGAATTTATTGAATTAAAGCAGCAAGCCGATCAACAAAAGCAGCACACAAGTCACCCATTGTGTGGNTACGTTGATGTGCTTGAAAGCTCGCCAATGAAACAGCTTACATCAACGGATGCCAAAGCTATGTTAGGCGATCAAGCAACCTATTTGATTGATACCCGTGAACCTTACGAACATGGTGTGGCTAATCTTGCTGAGGTATTTAATGTTGAGAACGCGAAAGTTATCAATATTCCATTGAGCCGTATGGCAAATGCGATAGTGCAAGGACAACTCGATAAAGCGAAAAATTATATTTTAGTGTGCCGCAGCGGTAATCGCTCAAAGCAGGCTGCAAATAATTTATCGCAATTAGGGTTTGAACATGTTTATAACTTNAATGGCGGACTCGCACTGATCAATTCCAATCAGCAATAATACTTAATTTTTGAGGNATTAAACCTGTCGCGACCTGCGTTAAAAATGCCTGATTTACGACTGCATGTATGCAGAGCAATGCAGAAGCAATTGCCGAGAACATCTAAATAACNACATTTTTGCCTTGTTATCAACGCGGTTTTATTGCCTCAAAATAGGCCACTTAATTAAGCGAATTGNTATTAGCGCGACACAGCACCATTGAGTTATAAAAAACAAAGCCGCTATTTATAGCGGCTTTTGTATAGTTGATGTGTTTTATCAGGAGGCGCTGTTAGGCCCTGAGCTTTCACGTATCACCAACGAAGGGGTGAATGTGGTAATAATGTCTTTATCTTGATTGCGCGCACCACGTGTTTTTCTGAATAACAGGCGCGCTGCATGTTGTGAAATNACATCATTAGCCTGATGCGCGGTTGTTAGTTTAGGCCATGTTTGGCGCGAGAATGGTGAATCCTCGAACCCGGTGATTGATAATTGCTCTGGAATTTCAATTCCCATTAGTCGAGACGCGAACAACGCACCGGCTGCCATTTCATCGTTTCCGCCTAAAAGCGCAGTAATTTTCAGTGGGTTGTTCTCACCAAGTAACGCTTTGGCTCCTTCAACGCCTGATTCAAATGAATATTGGCCTTCATAAACCAGTGCATTGTTGAGCGCGATGTTGTGATCTTTTAGCGCAGCTTGATAGCCTTCTAAGCGCTCAGTGGTTGACTTATGCTCTTTGTCGCCGCATAAAAAGCCAATGTTTTTATGACCAAGCGATAATAAATGAGCAGTAATTTCATACGCAGCTGCATAATCGTTCACATAAATACACGTATCTTGGTCTTCGTCTGAAGGGCGGCCAGATAATACACGCACATAGTGGATACCCATTTCATCGAGCATATCAATAATACTATTTTGCTCGGATAGTGGGGGAGTGAGNACTAAACCAGCTAAACGAGAGCGTTTTATCATGGTCTTAAAATCTGCTTCCATATTGCTGTCNGTGTAGCTACATGGGTGGATTACAAGTTCATAGCCCTCTTCTTTACAACGAGATAAAACCCCATTTTGCATATCGATAACGTAATAGGCATTCGGGTTGTCATACACTAAGCCGACAGTGAAAGAAGATGTACCCGCAAGATTTCGAGCTGCAAGATTAGGTTGGTAGTTAAGCGTATTAACAGCGTCCATCACGATGTCATACGTTTTTTTTCTGACCGATGGCTCTTTATTGATCACTCGCGAAACGGTTTTCATAGAAACACCCGCAAGTTTAGCTACATCATTTATGGTTACTTTCATACGGTTACTTTATAGTTCGTTATAATTGTATTATAATATTACTCGAAAGATGTGCTCCTGCACGCTTTTCTTACTTAAGTACATTAATATTTAATATAAGTTGTTTAGTGTATCTAATGTTCTACCAAATTAGCAGTAAAATAATTGAGATAATTTTTATGATACCGGTGTCAAAAGAGAAAAATTGCGCTATTATCTCGACTATAAAATGTAAAAGTAGAACATTGACAGCGTTGTCATTTTAACTTAGTGTTATTTTACTTCGTGTTTTTAGTTGCTGTCTTTATTCTAAATTAATAAAAAGATAGTTTTAAATCAGTTTGTTGCAAGTTTTTAGGGGATTATGTTTATGAGCAGCCGTTCGCAATTAGCTAGTTGGCAAGCACTGTCAGAAAGTGCAAAGAAGATGAAACAAATTCATCTTAAAAATTTATTTGCCGAAGATAGTGCGCGTTTCGAACAATTCTCTACTCAAATCCCAGGCGTATTATTTGATTATTCAAAGCAACATATTGATAAAACGGTTTTTGAGCAGCTCATTTCATTAGCCAAAGAGTGCAATGTGAGTGCATGGCGTGAAAAAATGTTCAGTGGTGAAAAAATTAATATCACTGAAGATCGTGCCGTACTTCATACCGCTCTTCGTAATCGTGCAAACACGGCTATTGTGGTTGATGGTGAGAATGTGACCGATGCAGTCAACGCAGAACTGGCTAAAATGAAGACCTTTGTAAATAAGGTGCGCAGCGGTGAGTGGCGTGGTTACACTGGCAAAGCAGTGAAAGATGTTGTCGCNATTGGTGTCGGGGGTTCTAACTTAGGACCGCAAATGGCNACTGAAGCATTGGCCGCTTACGCTGACGATACGTTAAACGTGCATTATGTATCGAATGTTGATGGTGTACAGATTGCATCTGTTTTAAAAGAATTAGACGCAGAAACCACGCTTTTTGTGATTTCTTCGAAAACATTTACTACGTCAGAAACGATGACGAATGCTAAAACGGCTGTTGAGTGGTTTTTACAAGCGGCAGAGGCACAAGCGCATATCGCTAAGCACTTTGTAGCAGTCAGCACAAATTTAGAAAAAACAGCTGCATTTGGTATTGCTGATGAAAACGTATTCACAATGTGGGATTGGGTCGGTGGTCGCTTTTCTTTATGGAGTGCGATAGGATTACCAATCGCGTTGTACCTAGGCTTCGACGCGTTTGAAGCGATATTAGAAGGTGCGTTTGAAGTTGATGAGCATTTTAAAAATGCTGACTTTGAAACTAATATTCCTTTATTAATGGCACTTTTAAGTGTGTGGAATACAAGCTTTCTAGGTCATACGTCGCACGCTATTTTACCGTATGATCAAGCACTGCATATGCTACCTGCGTACTTACAGCAAGGTGAAATGGAAAGTAACGGTAAGCATGTTAACTTTGCAGGCGACACTGTACCGTATACAACCGTTCCAATCATTTGGGGTATGACAGGTATTAATGGCCAGCACGCATTTTACCAATGTTTACACCAAGGTAATGTGATTGTGCCAGCTGACTTTATTGCGTCAATTGAGCCGCAAGTGAATGTTGGCAAACACCATGATATTTTATTATCAAACTTCTTTGCACAAACAGAAGCCATGATGGCCGGTGTCGATGCAGAGCAAGTAACAGCAGATTTGACCGCGAAAGGTAAATCTGAAGCCGAAATTGCAGAATTACTGAATCATAAGATTCATCAAGGCAATCGCCCAACAACGTCAATGCTACTAGACAAAGTAGATGCAAAAACAGTGGGTCGTTTAATTGCGCTTTATGAGCATAAGATTTTCTGCCAAGGCATTATTTTAGAAATTTGTTCATTTGACCAATGGGGCGTTGAACTAGGTAAAGGACTTGCCTCTAAAATTGAAGCTGAATTATGTGATGACTCAGTGAGCCATCCTCATGACAGCTCAACCAACGGATTGATCGCTTACTACAAAACACATCGTAAGCAGTAACAGATTCGCAGCATTGCTGCAAAAAAAATACCTTTGAACGGGTAGCGCTGGAGTTCTTAGGGCCTGTATTTTTGTGAGAGGATTTACAGAGCCCCTAAGACTCATTTACTTCAGCACACTATAAGAATAATGAGTAAGCTACTTACAAAAAAATTCAACAGGCTTTGTTAAGGGAACCTGCTAACACGGCCAAATCATCCGTATAACAATACGCACTGCCATACAACATGAAGTGAACTAAATGGCATTGCCAATGTAGAGAGTGATATATGCTAAATCCATTTGATATCGTAATTTTTGGGGGCGGTGGTGATCTTGCGTTACGCAAATTACTTCCTGCCATGTATCGCGCTTATCAAGAGGGCAACCTNCCTCAAGGTTCACGTATCCTTCCTACCGTACGTGAGCAAAGCAAATGTGAAGAATACATAGAAACTGCGCACAAAGCATTACAAGACTTCTTAGGAAAAGGCGAGTTTAACGCAAAAGACTGGAAAGCCTTTTCAGCATATTTAGTACCCGTTGTCTCTAATGTGACAGAAGCCGATGATGACTGGGATAAATTAAGAGATATTTTAGATGAACACGATACCGACAAGTCTCGTGTTTTTTATCTTTCGCTTCCTCCTGCCGTGTACGGTAGTTGTTGTGAAATTTTATCTAAAAAAGGGCTTATCACGGAAACTTCACGTGTTGTTGTAGAAAAGCCAATTGGTTATTGCGGTGCGTCTGCAGAAGAAATTAATGCCAAAATCGCTGAGTATTTTACTGAAGAGCAAATTTTCCGTATCGATCATTATTTAGGTAAAGAAACCGTACAAAACTTAATGGCGCTGCGTTTTTCAAATTCATTATTTGAAAATATGTGGGATGCAAAGTCTATCGACAATATTCAAATTAGCTTATCTGAAACTGTGGGTCTTGAAAGCCGAGCTGGTTTTTATGATAAAGCAGGTGCTTTGCGTGACATGGTACAAAACCACTTGTTGCAGTTACTTTGCTTAGTGGCGATGGAGTCACCAAATAAATTAACAGCGAATAGCATTCGTACTGAAAAATTAAAAGTACTTGAATCACTGCGTCCATTGGTTGCAGAAGATGTTGATGCAAATATTGTGCGAGGACAATATGTACCAGGTAACCTTGACGGTAAAATCGTCCCTGGTTATTTAGAAGAGTTAAACGAAGGGGCAAGTAAAACAGAAACTTTCGTTGCTATTCGTGCACACATTGACAACTGGCGTTGGGCGGGTGTGCCATTTTATCTTCGTACAGGTAAACGCATGAAGAAGCGTTGTGCTGAAATTGTCGTTGAATACAAAAAAGTATCGCACAATGTGTACAGCGATAAAGTCGGAAATATTGAGCCGAACCGCTTAGTGATCCGACTACAACCTGAAGAAACAATTCAGTTAACCTTGATGTCGAAGCGTCTTGATAACCTTGAAATGCAATTAGAGCCAGTGACAATGAACATTGAATTATCACAAGCTTACAGCAATGGTTTCCATTCTGATGCCTATAAACGTTTAATGTTAGATGCAGCAGCAAATAATCCATCACTTTTCATCCATCGTGATGAAGTTCGTCAAGCGTGGAAATGGATTGATCCAATTATCGAACGCTGGCAAGAAAAAGGGGCACCATCGTTATACCGTGCAGGTAGCTGGGGCCCAGAAGATGCAGATGAGCTACTCGAAGAAAATAACCATGTATGGTTTAACACTGGCGACAAGGCATAATTAAGATGGCTACAATTGTTGAAAAATTCTTTGCAAGCAAAGACGAATTAACAGCTGAGCTTTCAGCAAGTTTAGAGCAACGTTTAGTTGCAGGCATTAAAGATGATGGCCGTGCTGTATTAATGGTATCGGGTGGTTCTTCACCTGCACCTGCGTATAAGCATTTATCTAACCTTGATCTTGATTGGCAAAATATTGATGTTGCAATGGTCGATGAGCGCTGGGTTGATGCCTCACATGACAAAAGTAACGAAGCATTTATCAACAGCACCTTATTGCAAAACAAAGGCGCAGCCGCTAATTTCATTACAATGAAAAATGATGCGTTAACAGCACATAATGGCGTTACTCAATGTGAAGCTGCTTATCAGACATTAAAGCGCCCATTTGATGTAACCATTTTGGGAATGGGGCCTGATGGCCATACTGCATCGTTGTTTCCTCACGCTGATGGATTAGAGCATGGGCTTGCCACTGATGATTTGGTGTGTGCAATAAATGCGATTGAAAGTGATGTGACAGGTAAAATTACTGAAAGAATGACATTAACGCTTGCAGCGATTGCTCATTCAAAAGTGGTTAAGCTNTTGATCAGTGGTGAAGAAAAACTGGCTGTATACAAACAAGCGAAAGAGGGTGGTGATGTTGCAGACATGCCACTTNGAGCAGTTCTTAACCATCCAACAATTAATATTGAAGTTTATTGGGCACCTTAGTTTCTAATCAACATCTCTGTATTTAAAGCGAGCTTAGGCTCGCTTTTTTGTTTCAATAACAAAATATAAAAACGATAGACATCGTAAGAATGACTCGTTATACTTAAAAATGACAACGCTGTCATTGATATTGATTTTTATTATCATAACCCTTGACTCTTTCTGCCCTGAAAAAAGTTAACATTTCTTTTCCAGTGACAGTGCTGTTCCAAAATAGTACGTTTTTTTAATTCTAACATATTGTAAAAACAGTGGTTTATTATAACTTTTTGTTATGGTTAATAAGTGGTCACTGGCAAGTNAAGCTTACAAAAAAGTCCAAAAAATGATGTCAATTTCACAAAGTTATCATTTGTGACTTGTCATCAGCCTCATTACTCATGTTATATTTGCGCCGTTTAAATGTAACAATTCTTAAATATCTAATAATTAATTTTCTTCTATATCAATAACTTTGTTTATTTGTTGCCAATTTTTTGCACAAATTCACCAAAAAGATGTAGCACAAATGTAATTTAGAGTGTATGGTTTGTTACTAGATGACAGCGTTGTCATCATCACTGGGCAGAAGTGATATAAAAACCAACAAAATGATTCAAGGGGAATCCTGTGTTAGCTAAAAATTTTAAGAAAAGCTTATTAGCAGTTAATATCGGTCTTGTAATGAGTGCCGGGTTCACTGGCGCTGCATATGCAGCTGATGAAACAAAAGTTCAAGAAGACGTTGAAGTTATTGAAGTACGTGGTATTCGTGCTTCAGCTAAATCTGATATTAATAACAAACGCTTTGCCAATGCTGTAGTAGATTCAATCACGGCTGAAGATATTGGTAAATTTCCAGACAAAAATGTTGCCGAGTCACTTTCACGCATTACTGGCGTAGGTGTAAGCCGTGAGTTTGGTGAAGGTGAAAAAATTACGGTACGTGGTTCAGATCCAACTAAAAACCGTACGTTATTAAATGGTCAAAACGTTGGTACTGCAGATTGGTTTATTCTAGATAATCCTTCGCGTAGCTTTAACTTTACTATGCTTCCTTCCTCGCTTGTTAGCAACTTAGAAGTATATAAGTCACCAGAAGCGCGTTTAGACGAAGGTTCAATCGGTGGTACAGTTATTCTTCATACTCGTAAACCTCTAGACTTAGATGCAAATACGACCTATATAAATCTTCAGAGTCAATATTCAGAAACATCTGAAAAACATGACCCTTTAATTGAAGGTTTATTTTCTTGGAAAAATGAAGATGAAAAGTTTGGTATCTTAGTTTCGGGTTCTAAATCAGATCGTACTGTGCGCCGTGAAGGTTTTGAAGTTCTTGGTTGGGATGCGCAAGATGATGGTACGTATACACCACGTACCATGGGTGTACCAGTATTCCGTCAAGATCGTGAAAGAACAACATTTTTTAGTGCAATTCAATTTGCGCCATCCGATTCATTTAGTGCGACTCTAAATATTTTAGATTCAAATATGGATGTGAATAACACAAACTCAAACTACTTACTTATGAATCCAGCATCTAACGCTACTTTGAGTTACGAAGGAGCTAATGCTGTATATGGTAGTGGTGGTACTGATGTTCGCTGGAATCATATAAACCGTATTTCAAGCACCGACACTAACTCAATTCATTTAGATATTGATTTTGCGACCGATTCTTTCAATATGAACGTTGAATTAGGTACTACTGAAGCAGAAGGTGGTACTTTGAATGAAACGTCTTGGGAGTATGGTGGGCAAGGTAATTACAATTTCGATTTAACGGGAAGCACACCTACAGTTAATGCAGGCATCGATGGTACAGATCCTTCTAAATTTAACGGTGGTTGGATTTGGGGGGGGAATAAACCTACTACAGATGAAGAATCATATGCTCAAGTAGACTTTGATATTCCAGTAGATATGGGGGCATTTACTGCTGTTAAAGTGGGTGTTAAGTATCGTGATCAGAAGCGTACTCAAGATAGAGAAGCTTACAGTTGGCATTGGGGTTATGCAAATGATGGTGTAAGCCCTAACTACATGACTCAAATCATTAGCACTGATTGTCCTACTTTGGCTAAGTGTGATCTTGCTTTAGGATCTGATAGTGTAGGTGCTGATGTTGTTAATGGTGATATTACACAGCAATTAACACATAACAGCGCTAAAATGCTTGAACTTGGCTTAGGTCCAGACGCATCATATGCTGCACATAAAGTGCTAGGTGAAATATTTGAGGTTGAAGAGAAGAAAACATCATTCTATTTACAGGGTGATTTCTCTGGTGATGATTATCGTGGTAACCTAGGTGTTCGTGTCGCGAAGACAGATCAAGACTCTTCGGGCTACTTATTCTCTTCGGATTCATCTGGCCTATTAACAGTTGATAACCCAGGGTTAAACCCAGATTTAGTTCCGTCAACGCTTGAATGGGTAACTGAATCTCGCAGTTATACGGAAATTCTTCCTAACTTTAACTTGTCATATGATCTAGCGGAAGACCAAATTGTGCGTCTATCAGCGGCAAGAACGATGGCTCGTCCTAACTTCTTTGATATTTCACCAATTACCGCACCTGGCGATTTAGAGGAAGATAACCCAACAGCACAAGCGGGTAACCCTAATTTAGACCCTCAATTAGCAAATCAGTTTGATGCTGCATGGGAATATTATTTTGATGATGCATCACTTTTTGCCATTACGCTATTCTACAAAGATATTGAAAGCTATCAGACATCAGGTACATACAATCAAGATTTTTATGACCAAAAAACTGATAAATGGGTTACTGCTAGAGTTACACGTCCTGAAAATGGCCCAGGTGGTACAACAACAGGTTTAGAAGCTACATTGCAGTATGATTTAGGAAGTGGTTTTGGTATATCAGCTAACTATACTTACACAGATGCAAATAATGATGGCGAACGTGATGTTAATAACCCAGGTTCAGGCTTAGTTTTGGGGGCATCTGAAAATATGTTAAATGCTTCGGCATACTATGAAAGTGACTTATTCTCAGTTCGCGCGATGTATAACTACCGCACTGAATGGTACAAAGGTTTACACTCTTCAGGCGCAGAGCTATGGAATGATGACTATGGTCAACTAGACTTCAGTACAACTGTAAATGTCACCGATAATATTTCAGTTGTTTTTGAAGGTATTAACTTAACTAATGAAAAAGTGGTTGAGTATAATACAAGTAAAGACCGTGTTTTATCAATTTATGAAAATGGTCGTCGATTTGTATTAGGTGCGAATTTCCGCTTCTAATATTAATAGTTAAAAATAAAAATGCCGCTAACTTTAGCGGCATTTTTGTTTGTTAATTCTTTTTATTATGACTTCTTCAATATCTTTTATATCATCCTTGCTTGCTGATAATATTCCATTGTAATTATTTTTTTCATAAGTATTTTCATCATTATTGAAGATGTAATAATTAAATATAGATTGCCATCCGGATTTTTGTTGTTTTGGCAGGTTTCTTATCGTTAATAATGTGTGTAGTAAACTATCAGAAGGTTGTTGAGTCGTATTTTTTAATAAAAAATCATCCTTCCACCAATAGTTAACTAGCATATTAAATTTATCTTTAGCTTTTACATTATGCCACCATAAAGGAGGGATATATAATGCCTCACCAGCTTGTAAATTTGCTGTAACTATTTGATTTTGGACAGACTTGAATTTAGGAAACTTATCTAGATCTGGGTTTTCAAAATCGACTAAACTTATTGCTGGTCCTGTGATTGCGCGGTCAATCGGTGCTAGATACAAAGAAGAGATAGCATGCGTTGGGAGTAAATAAAAAGTTCTTTTACCACAAAGGTTTAGTGCTATGTTGTGCTCTGTGTCATAGTGCCCAGGGACTGTGGTTTCGTTACCTAACCAAATTCTAGGTGTAATACTTTCTAAGAAATCAGGTGATGGATTAAGGGTGCTAAAATTTGGCAGGCATTCAGATAATAATGCACTTTGAATCGCGACTCTATCGATATCAACCTTGTTGTAATCAATAGTCAACCTTTTTAAAACTGATTGCAAGGGTACTTCATATTTAGTAAAAGTATGATTGTTAAAGCTCTCATCAGAGTAACCGATTATTCCATTGTGTTCTTTTCTAATTAATAATGTATCTACATTCACATTATTGGCTTGCGACATTAGACTTCTTAAAAATTTAAGTGGCGACTCTTTCGCTAAAGAAATGCAAGGCCAATCACTAAAAAGATTTGTTATAATTACAGGTTTTTCTGATGATTCTAAATGGCTTTTAAGTTGGGTTGTGCTTTCTGCTTTTATTCTGTTTAATTCCATGCTTTTAATGGCCGATAATACATGTTAATTTAAAATTAATTATAACAATTAAAGAGCGAGTTATGTCAGAGATTTATGAAATTTTTAGTGTGGATCAGCATCAAAATTATCACATAGATATTGATATATATTATCCCCATATTGCGTCGCAACATGTAATTAATGTGATACCAAGTGAATTGGCTAAGGTTGCCCTAAATTTTCCCATTTGTTTTATGAAGTCATCCAATAATGAAGAACGCTTCTTAATGGTTGCTGTATTAGGGCTTGAAGCGGGTAAAAATGTATTCATGAAAAAAGGGAAATTTGATTCGATTTATATACCACAACATATTTCAAAGTACCCATTTTCACTAGCTAAAGGGGAAAATGGCGATGTAATGATGGCCGTAAACTCGTCAGCCTTAAATGATGAGCAAGAAGGTATAGCGCTTTTTAATGCTAACGGCGAACCATCAGATTATTTAAGATCGAAACAAGCCCAACTTAAAAACATAGCAGAACAAGAAGCGATGTCAGAACACTTTTTAAATAAGTTACGTGAATTAGGTTTATTGGCAGAGTTTCCGTTTAAGTATGATCTTGGTGACGGTAATAAAAAACAAATCTTAGGACTTTATGCGGTAGATCGCGACCTTCTTAAGTCTTTAGGTGATGATGACCTTTTAATGTTGCAAAAAAATGGCATGCTAGAAGCTATATATGCGCATTTAATGTCACTTGGACAATTCCAGCGCCTAATAAACCTTTCTGCTGATGCCATCTAAAAAGTTGTAGTGTATTTTGTTACCAGTGGGTTGCTTGTATTGCTACAAACTGCCACAAAATTTTCACTTCCTTTTTGTTGCCAAAACCTATAGGCTTTGGGCACTAACAGCAAAAAACATATTATAAAATTTAATGGAGCAGTA
>JGI25128J35275_1000488_pt1 | contig 12349 bp, 27 predicted proteins | sample ETNvirenome_2_60_FD_35275 | JGI IMG/M metagenome (IMG submission 35275)
TAATTCAGGTGGAAATTATCAAATATATCCAACAAATTCAAGTAAAAAATATATCTATTTAGCAATCAAATGATATGGATGACGGAATGAAAATATTTGGATTGTATTCTGCTAATATTTTAGCATTGGCTTTTAGTGTGTCAGAAGTGAATGGATTTTTACAAATGCTTGTAATGTCAGCCACTTTAATATTCACAGTTATTCAAATTTATAAAGCATTAAAAAAATGAAACTACCAAGCAATGGCGTCGCAAAAGACATACGTCACTATATCGGTGCATTAGTTGTATTTTTTCTAGTGGTTGTAATATTATTTTATTTAACTAGATACGAAATACCAGACGAAAATGCACAAATCGTAAACACAATAATTGGAATGATAGTTGCAAGTCTAGCAATGGTCATATCTAGTATTACAGGAAGAAATCCTGATGATCTTGAAGCAGCAAAGAAAAAAATTAGTAACTTGGAAATGAAAATTGAAATGCTTGTAGCAGCTAAAGATATGCTAGAAAGTATGGTAATTAAATTACAAGATGATACAATAGATAGATTAATGTTGAACAACACTTTGCAGTATGATGATTGTAAAAGTGGTAAATGCGGTTGCAAAAACAAATGTCAAGATACGAATTAAAACATTTTTCTTATGAAGAATTTGATAGCCCTGACGATATTGGCAGCGGTGACCTTATGGACGATGAATTTTTACGGATGCTCGACCTTGCACGTCAAATCGCCGATATACCGTTCAAAATCAATTCAGGATATAGAACAGAAGGACATAATCAAAAAGTTGGAGGTAAAAAGGATTCAAGCCATCTTATTGGAAAAGCGGCAGATATCGCATACAAAGATTCACGACAAAGATGGATTATTATTACAGCATTACAAGACGCAGGATTTAATAGACTTGGCATTGCAAAGACCTTCGTACATACGGATTGTGACGAAACAAAATCGCCAGATGTTATATGGACTTACTGATACAGTCGGCAGCACTTTAAAAGATGTCAAATAAAAAAAAATTTAAAGACACAGGCGTAGGAAAATTTTTGTTACAAAAAATTCCAAAAGTTGTTGGCGCTATTGCACAAGATACACCCGTAGGAAATGTTATAGAAGCGATTATAGGCGGTTCTGATATGTCACCGGAGGATAAGGATGTTGCATTAGAAAAATTGCGCCTAGAACGCAGCGAAATGGATGGTGTGACAAAACGTTGGGTTGCAGATGCTCGATCTGGAACTTGGTTAGCTAGTAATGTAAGACCATTAACATTAATATTTTTGACAATTAGTTATGTTCTTGGATGGTATATGGGATATCCGTTGGATGAAATTACAGGATTACTTACTATAGTAATTGGAGGATATTTTGGAAGTAGAGGAGTAGAAAAAGTATTTGGAGATAATAAACACAAATAAATGTGTCCACATTGTATAGCATTAGCAATTTTTGCTTTGATTGGTTTTTTATATAAGATATAATATATAATAATATATAATATATAATATAATATCATAAACTATAAAAATAATATAAAATGAATGAAATGTATAGGGATAAAACAGATAAAATAATGAGTTATATATCTGTAAGTGATAAAAATAAAATTGATCGCTTATTAGAGCTAAACGCTATACAATACACAAATATTGGCAAAGATTCTACTAAAACAGAAATTAGTATTGCCGAAATGACTAGCAAATATATTTATAGAAATATTAAAAAATTAGATGATACTTTAGGAAGATTATTATTGCGAGATGCGAACACGGAGTAGGAAAAATATAGTAAAACAATTAGATACCATATTTAGTTTATTTATTAGAAAACGCAATAGCAAAAATGATATAGCAAAATGTTATACCTGTGGTCGTACTGATCACTACAAAAAATTGCAATGTGGTCATTTTATGTCACGCAAAAATTATGCAACAAGATGGAACGAAATAAATTGCCAAGTCCAATGTTATAGTTGTAATGTGATGAGATATGGTGAACAATTTAAATTTGGTTTAAAATTGGATGTAGATTATGGCAAAGGTTGTGCCGAAGAGTTACAATTGGAGTCTAATAAAATTGTTAAATTTAGCAATGATGATTTATTACAAAAAATTGATATTTATAAAAATAAATTATTAGAATTAGAATAAAATTATTATCTTTGGATGTGTTTCTTAGTACACAATTTTTTTGGTTTTAATTCATTTAAATGTAGAGAGGATGCCTAGTCAACATCCTCTTTTTTTTTTAGTTTTAAAAATAATGTTTAAATTTGTTTATAATTTAAAATATACAAAATGAAAGGAATTATTAAAACAGTTACTAGGAATGGAGCATTTAATGATATGGAAAAATTTGATATTGAATTTAACCATACTCAAGGAGAAAAAATTATGTTCTTCTCAAAAACCAAAGAAACAGATCAGAATTTTCCCTACAAAGTTGGAAATGAAATTAATTACGAATTAAAACCAAATGGTAATGGTAAATTAATCCGTGAGGATAATTTTACAAAAGCCATTAATTCATTACCAACAAAGAAAATGGATTTTACTAGCATTAGTATTATTACACAGGTTTGTTATAAANCNAACAAAGAAGCTTTTGCACAAAATTATGACGATCAAGTAAAACAAAAAACGGAAAATGATGTAAAGTGGATGGTCGAATTAATAAACAACACTTATGGAAGTCAAGGATAAAAATTTTTTACCTTTTTATGTCAAAGAAGGAAAATTTGATTGGATTAAAATGGAAAGATATGGCAGGTTAGAAGCTATAATTGAATTTTACCAAAATTTACGTGACAAAGACGAAAAAGGAGAATTTGTAAAAAATGAGGATAAATGGATTAGTACACAAGTAAAAACTTCTAGAAATGGAAAAATGTACGAGGAATTAGTACAATTTGAAAAAAAGGAAGAAGTTAAGGCAAAAGAACATATGCCTGATCGAGTGGAAGAAGATTTACCATTTTAACATAAGGGGGAAAGAGATTTCCCCTTTTTTTTATATTTGACTATGCTAATTGAATTTAAGGAACACCTTGACTATTTACAACAAATTAGATCTGGAAAAGTTAAAACTGCATTAGGTTTAGGACATAAAGGTTTTGACGAATATTTTAGATTAAAAAGTTCAAATTTTAATATTATACTTGGACACGCAAATGTTGGTAAAACATCTATTGCATTATATCTGATGTTGTTGTATACTATAAAATACAAAAAAAAATGGATTGTTTATTCTTCTGAAAACGAGCCACACACAATTATAAAAAAATTAATTGAATTTTTAGAAAAAACTACAATTAATAAAATGTCGGATTTAAAATTTAAAGAATCAAGCGATTTTATAAATGAGCATTTTAAATTTGTAGATAATAGCAAAATGTATACCTACAAGGATTTGCTTGAATTATCAGAAGCTATAAAAAAGGTTTGGAATTACGATGGATTATTTATTGATCCATATAATAGTTTAAAAAAGGATACTGAATTATTAAAAAGTGTTGGCGGTCACGAATACGATTACACTGCTTGTACTGAATTTAGAATATTTTGCAAAAAATTAAATGTTACTATTTGGCTTAATACTCACGCAAATACAGATGCATTAAGAAAAAAACATTCGCCAATGGATAAATATGGTGGACATCCAATACCACCTATGGCATCAGACGTAGAAGGTGGAGGTAAATTTGTTAATCGTGCCGATGATTTTATAGTTATACACCGTTATGTCCAACATCCATCAGATTATATGTACAATTTTGTCCATATTAGAAAAGTAAAAGAAATAGAAACCGGAGGTAGACCAACCTCATTAAATTCACCAATAGCAATGAAAGCGTTGCAAAATAATGTTGGATATACTATTGATGATATTGATTTATTAGAAACCGTAAAAATGCCTGTAAAAAATCCGTTTTAAAAATATTTCTTAACTTCGGAAATAAAAAATGGGTCTTGACGTACAAATTATACCAATTTATGGCTGTGCTGCCGGAGTTTTATACTACAATCCAAATCTAGAGCCTGATCAACCAAATGTTCACGAAGATGATTTTTATCATCAATTGACAATTATGTTCCTATTATTTGGTATACATATTACTTGGTGGCAACTTTAGAATTAATATATAAAAAACACCAATTGTGGATTAATTATCTCTACAAAAACGGATGCCCTTATTCTCTCTGTGAGGATTTGGTACAGGAAATGTATATAAAAATAGACACCTATTTAAAAAAAAACAACAATTCTATTCGTTATAAAGATGACATAAATGTTTATTTTATTTTTTTAACTTTAAGAAGTTTGTTTACAGATTATATTAGAAAATCTAACAAAATAAAAATAATTGAGTTTCAAGATTATATGCTTGAAAAAGACCAAGAAATATTTGATCAAGAAAATGATATTTTGGATATAGATACAAAACAAAAAGTAATTAACGATTGGTATAATGATGATATGTATTTAGAACTATTAGAAAAAGAAAACATAAATTCTATTAGTTACACTAAAGAGGAAATGGAAAAATACTATTTCAGGAAAATTTTTAAAGAAATTTTTTATAACAAGGTGCAAATTTCAAAATTGGCAAAAGATACTAATATTACATATTGGAGTTTAAGAAACACTATTAAAATTATTAAAAAACAAATTCGCAAAAAATATGAAACTAGGAAATCTATTAGAAAAGATATTTAAATATACCGGAATAAAATGGCTTGTAAAAAAAGTTGTAATTGATATTTTAGGTTATAAATCTTGTGGTTGCGATAAACGCAAGGAAAAGTTAAATCACATAAAAATAAATTTATGGAAATAAACGACAAAGATTACCAAAAATGGAAAGAATTTAAAAAAAATTATGATGGGGTTAGACTTAATAATACCGATTTTGAACTTTTATGCCTTTTACATTCTACTTATTTTAATCATTCATATTACAAACCGTGTAGTTGCAATGGCGGAAGAACCATCAAAGAATGGGCACAACAATTAGACACTTTATTCGAGACCAATGACAATTAAAGAAGTACACAGGTGGGAACAGGCGGTTATATCGGTTTTTAATTTAATGGGATGGGATTTAGATTGGTGCGGTGGTAAATTTGAGCATTACGATGCAGTTGGTGAAACACCAAAAGGCAATCAATGTGTGATGGAAATGAAATTTAGACAAAAATATTACGATTCCAAAATGTTGGAAAAATATAAATATGATCAATTAATGGCAATGCCGGAGGATATGGTTAAATTATATTTTGTAAACGATCCAAAAGCAAATTATTTATTTTGGTTAAATAATATAAAAATCCCGCCAATAGATATAATAAAATGTCCAAATACAACTTTATGGACAAGTCAACGAATAGATAAGGAAATATATTTGTTATCCGAATCTGATGCAATTATAACTAATTATAACATTTCTTATTAAAAATTTTGTTAATAAAAACGAGGTTGTTATATTCGTATAATAATTATTAACAAAAAACAACAAAATGAAAGAAATTAAAAACGAATTGGCTTACGGTATTTATGGAAAAAAATATTCGCAACTTGACGAATACGAACAAGATGGCATTAATGACGAATTTAATGGAATGATGGAATTAATGAAAGAAATGTTTCCAGATACTAAATAAAATTATGGGGGTGTAAAAACCCCCTTTTTTATTATGGAAAAGAATGTTACAGATAAAAAAATTGATTTGTTAAAGTCAATTGAATATTCTAACGATTTTAATTTCCTGTCAGAAGTTTTTTTAAAATGGAAAAAACAAAAATCCAACGAAACAATAGACAAATTAATTGCTGCCAATTTAAGAATGTATTTTTATACTTTTAATATGGAAGAAGAAATACGATTATTACGAAAAATAGTTACCGAATATCGTGCAGACAAAAATAGAGCTATTGAACGAGCAAGAAAATCAGAATTAAAAATAAATGAATTACAAGACTTACTAAAAAAATATATAAAATTATGAGTTACAACGGATGGACTAATTACGCAACTTGGCGAGTAAATTTAGAAATGATAGACGGTGATCACGATTTGGCAGGGTGGGATGCTGATCAATTACAAGAATGGGTTGCTGAAATAATTGATGAACAAAGTGAAGGTGTCGCAAGAGATTATGCACACGCCTTTTTAAATGATGTAAATTGGTACGAAATAGCAGACCATTTACGTGAGGAATATGGCTTATGTAAAGGCTGTAATGAACCAACTACAGATGATTATTGTGCTGAATGTGAAAATGAAAATAAATACTCATATTACGAGAAATTATGATAAAGGACCAAATAATTGATATGTACCATAAGATGGATATGTACGACAAAGAATTTATGTTAGGTTTATTGGCAAAAGATATGTTTGTGCCTGTAGAAATAGATTATATGGATGGTGGAAAAACAGTTTCACATTGTATGGATATTAGCACAGAAATTCCTGTATGTTTTAATGGCGCATCTTTGCAATTAAATTTAGAGGATTCAATTAAAATAAGACCATCGGAATTATACGATGATGATTTTAGAGATTTACAAGACAAATTAATAAAAAACAAAAATGGAAAAAAGTAAAAGATTAGATACAGACATAGTAGTTAGACGAACATTAATTGATGGCACGTGGAAAATAACTATTGCTAAAACACAGAACGATTGGTGGATAAAAACAAAACAAATGATAAATGGTATTATTAGTTGATGCTGACTCTTTAGTTTTTAGCTCCTGTTACGAAAAAGGAAGCGAATTTTTTACCGAACTTGATCAGGCAAGTAATAAATTTGACGAGGTTTTCCAATCAATAATTAATGATATTACTGATTTAGGATTTAATATAGAAAAATTAATTGTTTTTAATGGTGCAAGAGGTAATTTTAGAAAACTAATCACACCAAAATATAAAGCAAATAGATTATATACTAAAAAACCTCCGTTGCTTAATGATTTGCATCACTATGTTTCAAAACATTACGACACAATTAATGCTTGTGGATACGAAACTGACGATATAGTGGCAAAATATTGGTACCAATTATCACAAACAATTGGCAGAAATGATGTAATGATAGTGTCTTTGGATAAAGATTACAAGCAATTTCCTTGTTTGTATTATAATTATCATCACAACCATAAAAAAGTAGTAGATATAACAATACAGGAAGCGCGTTACAATTTTTACGAACAGATGATCGCAGGAGATACTGCAGACAATGTTAACTATTTTAAAGGAAAAGGTGTTAAATTTGCTAAAAATTATTATCAAAATTGTAAAACAGAATACCAATACAGACGAAAATTATACGAATTATTTAAGCAGGAATATAAATCAAAAGCAAAAGAGAAATATTCTGAATGTTACAATTTATTAAAATTAAGAACAGAATAAAATGAAAATAACATTTAAGGAAATAGAAAATATAGTAACAAATCACTTGGGGGTTGATTTGGATGAAAAAACTAGAGCATATCCATATCCAATGTCACGATTTATGTATTTTAAATTATGTAAAGATTATGGACCAAAAAGAAAGGGGAAAACAGTAACTACATCTCATAAGAAAGAAAAAAAAATATATGATCCAACATTTCAATCTATAGCAGACACTTTAAATAAACATCACGCTACGGTAATTCACGGTATAAATATTTTAAATAATTTGTTAGAGGTGGATAAAAGCGTGGTGGAAGAATATATTAAATTAGAAAAAATAGTATTAGATAAAATAAATAATGTAAAAAATGAAAGTTCCAATATTAAATATAAAAACAAATACCTCCAATCCTNGGATTATTAAAGACGATAAATTNAGGAAATTAGTACAAAGTTTAANGGAGTTTCCTGAAATGTTGGAAAAAAGACCAATTGTAGTAGATGAGAATATGGTTATACTTGGCGGCAATATGAGATTTATGGCAAGTAAGGAAATAGGATTAAAAGAAATAGATGTTATTGTAGCGGATAATTGGACAGATAAACAAAAAAAAGAATTTATAATAAAAGACAATATTAATTTTGGTGTTTGGGATTGGGATATATTAGCAAATGAATGGTCAAATGAAGAATTAAACGAATGGGGATTAGATGTTATGGCATTTAACGAGGATTTTGGCGAAGAGTCTTTAACTGATGATAATATACCAGAGGAACTAGATCAAGTTATAATTACTTTTAGTATGCCAAATTATACTTACGAAAAAGCAGACGATCAAATTCAACAATTGATAAAAAAATATCCAAACATTAAATGCAAAATCCAAAATTAAATGTTCTAATTTATCCAATGTTGTCAGTGGATAATCTTAATTCTGATAGCAATTATATTATCATAAAACAAATATGTAATGAATTGATCAAGACAGGAAAATATAATTTTTTCCTTTTAATTGATAAAAACAGATCTTATGTAAGAGATAATTTAAATCCATTGGTAAAAATATTATCTGTTCCATTACCAAAATCAAAAAAACACCAAGTAATATATTTTAATAGTAATTTATTTAGGCAATTATTTAAAAAATATGCGTTCGACTTAATTTGGAATAATGTTGTTGAAAGAGGACACCATTTTAGATATTTTGAGGATACTTTACTCGACAGCCAAAGATTTAAGGTGTTTAATTATCACCATTATGTAATTCATCGTAGTTTAGAAAATTTAACCAATTATTTACCTTGCCAACATATTTTGTATGATCAACTTGTCGGAAGTTTAGGTGCAGATTTAAATTATTTTCATACNCAATATTGTTATAATATGTTGGAAGAAGAAGCNAAGGATATTTTAAGTATAGATAGCATAAAAAAAATAAAAGAGAAAAGTGTTATAAAATTAGGAGGATATAATAACAAAATAAAAAGTAGCAAAAAATACGATAAATTTACTTTTATATACAATCACAGATTAGATGGTTACAAAAGATGGCAAACCACTTTTAATCAATTTGATAAATTATACGACAACGGATATGAATTTCAAGTAATTATTACTGCAGGAGATAAGGCGAATATAAATACCATAAATAATAAACCATATACCATTGTAAAAAGTTTTACCAAGCATAGTGATTATATAAAAGAATTATCCAAATGTCACGCAAATACTATAAATAGCATTCACGAAACATATTGTATTAGTATAGCGGAAAGTATTTTAAACAACCAAATAGTAATTTTGCCAAATCGTTGCACCTTTCCAGAATTGGTAGGAAAAGATTATAAATATTTATTTAATGATGAGGAACAACAATACGAAATACTAAAAAAAATAATAGAAAAAGGAATAAAAAAACAAGAATATTCCACAATTGACCAATTAAAATTAGAAAATCACGTTAATAATATAGATAAATTGTTTAGGAATTTAGCAAAACCTGACAAATCAGATATTTTTTTAAGAATTAAAAAAGACATTACCAAAAAGAAAATAAAGGAATATTGTAGCAAAAGACCAGAGATNGACCTTGAAAAATTTAGATCATTTATATTTAGTTTAGGATATGCAAGTCAAAGTTTTCCAAGTGTTAAGATTAAATTTATATTAAACGAATTAGGATATGATTATAATATCAGTAAAAACAAATTTATAAGATGAGCAAATCCGACAAAATCCGACACACAAAGACCAATTTAATAGAAGCGTTAGAAAAATCTATGGGTGTTGTTACTACTGCCTGTAAAAAGGTAGGAATACATAGATCAACCTTTTATGAATATATTAATAATGATAATGAATTTAGAAATCAAGTTGAAGATATAGGCAATGTGGCACTTGATTTTGCAGAGAGTAAAATGTTCGAGCAAATACAGGATGGAAATACTCAATTAATTAAATTTTATTTATCAACTAGAGGTAAAACTAGAGGATATGTAGAAAGGCAAGAAATAACAGGCGCAGAAGGTTTGCCAAACGATATCAAAATTGAAATTATTAGAAACGAAAATACAGAGTAATATTGTCTGCGATCATTTATTAAAATCAGACAAAAAAATTACCATTGAGCAAGGCGGTACTCGATCCGGTAAAACCTATAATATTTTAATTTGGATCATATTTTATTATGCCCCAAAAAATCANCACAAAATAATTACTATTTGTCGTAAAACTTTTCCGGCATTACGCGCTACGGTGATGAGAGATTTTCTTGAAATACTAAAATCTTACGATATGTACAGCGAGGAACAACACAACAAAAGTAGTTCTGAATATATGCTTTACGATTGTCTGGTGGAATTTATATCCTTGGATGAGCCAAAAAAAGTAAGAGGAAGGAAAAGAGATTTGTTATTTATAAACGAGGCAAATGATCTTAATTACGAAGATTGGCAACAATTATTATTTCGTACCAAAGAAAAAATTATAATAGATTATAATCCTTCAGATGAGTTTCATTGGATATACGATAAAGTAAAAGTTAGAGAGGATGCTGATTTTTACATTACCACATTTAACGACAATCCATTTTTAGAGGAATCAATAAAAAAAGAAATTAGGCGATTAAAAGACACAGACGAAAATTATTGGAAAATTTATGGTTTAGGTCAAATTGGAATGTCTCGCAGTATTATTTTTAATTCGTATATATGCGAATTTGTGCCTGATCAAGCAAAATTTTTAGCATACGGAATGGATTTTGGTTATACAAATGATCCTACCACACTTATTGGCATTTGGAAACACGATACCAATTTATATTTTAAGGAGTTTATTTATCGTAATGGTATGACAAATCAAGATATAGCAAAACAATTACAACAATTAGGATTAAATCGTAGAGACGAAATTTTTGCTGACTCAAGCGAACCNAAATCTGTGGAGGAAATTTACAGGTTTGGNTGGAATATAAAACCAGCCATAAAAGGTAAAGATTCTATAAATATAGGAATTGATACATTAAAAAGATACAAGTTGTATGTAACNAAAGATAGTCCAAATACNATTAAAGAATTTAGAAATTATAAATGGAAAGAGGACAAAAATGGAAACATATTAAATGTACCACTTGATTTTAACAATCATAGCATTGATGCAATACGCTACGGAACTTATAGTAAATTGTCTAGACCTAATTATGGCAAATATGCAATAACTTAAATTTTTGTAATTAAAATTTTGTTAATAAAATAGATGTTATTATATTTGTTTATAATTAAAAACAAAAAAAATGACTACAAAATTTCAACACGTTGGTTACCATTTAGATGTATATTGTATACATACAAAAAAATATCTTGGTAGTATTACTGTACCGGATCATTTACACAAAAATTGTATTAATCGCAAAAAAGGTTATTACGGTCGTGTACAAGAAAAAATTGTTGCACACGGCAGGCGAGGTACAAAAGAAATTAAATTTAGTGGAGAATATATTACAGAACTTATACCACTTTGTGGTCGTATTGTTGGTAATCGTTTTTCAACTATTGCAGACGCACGAATGAAAAATATACAGATGTATGGAAAATAATATTAAAACTTTAGAAAAAAGAGCAGACAATGCGCAAATTTTAGGCAGGGCAGTTGGTTTATTGCGTATTTTAAAATCAACCCCCAATATTGGTTTAACNGGTACTTTCCACCAAATAGATCAAATAATAGATGAATTAGATAAAATAGAATTATAACACAAAAAAAAAACAAAATGAAATCACTTTTTAAAACAAAAAAACAACCAATAGCGATTGAAAAAAACTTTTTTGAAATCACTACCAANTACCAATTATTTCAGCTTTTACCTGACAATCGAGATGTTTGCCAAAAGAATATAAATTTTTTGATGAGCGAAATTAAAACAAGTGGACAAATTATGCCTTTGTTGTGCAAAGAAAATAATGGCAAATTAGATATTTACGATGGTCAAAACAGATATTTTGCGCTAATGAATTTAAATTATCCAATTAAATATGTAATTGATAATACACTTCAACCAGATTATGTTACAGATATACAAAAAGGAAAACAATGGACAATAATTGATTGGATAAAAAGATATAGTGTAAGAGGAAAATATGATTATAAAACATTAAGAAAAAAAACAGAAGAATATAAAGGTGTTTTTTCACCGGCTGCGTTAGCGGAAATATATTGGGATAGAAATACTAAAGGCAACCATATATCTCAATTTGTAAAAAATGGCGAATACAAAATTAATGTTCAAAAAGGTGATCAAATAATTAATTATATTGGCTCTTGTTACAAGGCAGATAAAAACAAAAAATATCTTTCAAGAATGTTTATTAGAGCTTTTGTTGAAATATTAAACAATTGTCCAAATTTTAAAATTGAAACCTTTTTAGGTAAAATTCAAAAA
>JGI25128J35275_1000490_pt1 | contig 12348 bp, 19 predicted proteins | sample ETNvirenome_2_60_FD_35275 | JGI IMG/M metagenome (IMG submission 35275)
GATTCGCTAAAGGGTATTATAGGCGTTGATCAATGGAATGAAGAACATAAGGAAAAATATCCAGATACTGCCTTAGGTTGTATATGTCATGATCTACCTAGACCAGATGATCTAAGATATGATATTTTACCTAAAGTTATGTCATATACTGAATACTGCACGATCTAAAAATACGATCTAAATAATATATTAAAGCCACTTAATCGTGGCTTTTTTATTGTCTGGTAAAGTAAAGATTACGATCTAAATCAGATCATAAATCTAGGATCATAAATCGCGAAGAATCCTTTAATTGCTTAGTCATATTAAGAAACTCATATATAACAACGTATACAGTAATATATTATATATATCATTTGTCTTTATGGATTGATTATAGAATTATCTAGCATACAGAATAAACGTTCCTATGTGCACACTATACGCCTAAAATAAATCTAGTATACTTTAGTATCAGATATATTATTACTAGCCATAACAAGCCATATAGAATGAATGAGTACGCGTTATTGGTACGCGTTTCTGAGAGAACAGGCAACCCCCCACGCGTTGGTACTAATTATTGTGTAGTCCCCTCCATATTCTCTTGGGAGATATAGAGTGTATATACGATAACACTACATGTGCCGATTCAATCTAACAAAAACACAAGATAGGGTTGTTTTTAGAAAAAAAATGACTACAATGGGAGGTGGATAACTATGTCTACTGAAAACCAAAGAATAGAAGAAATCATATCCACCCTAAAGACTCGCCAACAGACCAATAGATTAAACTATTATGTACCTTATAGGTTTCAGTCTAGTTTCCATGAAAGTGGGGCAGATGCAAACCAAAGGTTATTGATGGCAGCAAACAGGGTAGGCAAGTCCTATGTAGGGGCTATGGAGATGGCTATCCATTTAACAGGTCTTTATCCTAAGTGGTGGAAAGGCAAAAGATTCAAAGAGCCCATAAAAGCATGGGTATGTGGGGCTAGTAATGAAACCACAAGAGATATCTGCCAAAAAGAATTATTCGGGCAACCAGACAACCCAAGAGATAAGGGAAAAGGATCTATCCCTAAACATCTCATTGGTGAGACGACAAGAAAACCTGGAGTGCCAAACGCACATTCCTCCGTTCTTGTAAAACACAAATCAGGTGGGTGGTCTCGTGTTGCCTTCAAAGCTTATGAAATGGGTGCTGAAAAATTTATGGGGGAGTCGATTGATCTTGTATGGCTCGATGAAGAACCTCCACAAGACATCTATTCACAATGTATAACCCGTACATTGGACAGGAGAGGACAGGTTTATCTTACCTTTACGCCTGAATCAGGGGTTACAGAGGTCGTACAGAATTTTACAAGTGATCTAAAGCCACAACAGGCATTGATTACAGCAGGTTGGGAAGATGCAGAACATCTAACTGACGATATGAAAACACAGATTTTACAAGCCCTACCACCTCATGAGCGAGATATGAGGTCAAAAGGCATACCAATGATTGGAAGTGGCCTTGTTTTTCCTATAGACGAGGACAACTTGACCTGTGAGCCCTTTACGATACCCCCACATTACCCTCGTATCGCAGGTCTTGATTTTGGATATGACCATCCTACAGCAGTAGTTTGGTTAGCATGGGATAGAGATAAGGATATCGTGTATGTTTATGATTGCTATAAGATGAGCAAACAGATACCGAGTTATCACGCAAGTCATATCAATGAACGGGAAGGTAGCGACTACATACCGATAGTATGGCCACATGATGGTTATCAGCATGATAAGGGCTCGGGTATCACTCTTGCCGAGCAATATAGAGATGCTTACGTTAATATGCTGCCTTTCCACTTTGAGAACCCACCTGCACTAGGTGAGAAAAAAGGTGGCAATAGTGTAGAAGCAGGGCTTATGGAGATGCTCGATAGAATGGAGCATGGACGATTTAAAGTATTTAATACCCTTTATGACTGGTTTGAGGAGTATCGAATGTATCATCGTAAAGATGGAAAGCTAGTCAAACTCAAAGATGATCTTATGTCTGCTACACGCTATGCAACCATGAGTCTAAGACACAGTACAACAAAGAATTCAAGATGGAATACAAAAGGCACATTAGGACCTGATGTAGCCATCGTTTAGGAGATATCATGGCAAAAAATGTAAAAGAGTATTTTAAAATAACAGATAAAGAATGGAGCAGAACTTCGCCTGAAATCAGAACTAAAAAAATACAACAATACAACAAAATAAAAAGAAAAGAAGCAATACAGGGTATGGAAAATATTAGAAAAGATTTAAGAAGCGACACTCAATTAAACACCTATGGTGATAGCAGGTTATTTAAAGGTGATGTTAAAGAAACTTTAGAAAAAGCAGGATTAAAAATTAAAAGAGTAAGAAATAAATAAATGGCTAAAATGACCAATGATGAACTTGCATCGAAACTAAGCAACGAAATAGAATCTGCTACAGGAAACTTCAATACAGAACTCTCTGAACAAAGAGAACAGTCTATGAAGTATTATCTTGGCGAACCTTTTGGCAACGAGATAGAAGGCAGGTCAGAAATCGTTACAACTGATGTAAGAGATACTATCGAATACATAATGCCATCGTTAATGCGTATATTTACGACTCATAACAATGTCGCAGAGTTTGAACCTGAAGGGCCAGAAGATGTCGAAATGGCACAACAGGCAACTGACTATGTCAATTATGTATTTAATCGCCAAAATAACGGCTTTAAGGTCCTCTATGATGTGTTTAAAGACGCACTTATATCCAAGACTGGTATCGTTAAGCATTATTGGGAAGAAAAAACAGAGGTATCAACAGAGAATTATACCAATCTTACAGAGATTGAGTACCAATCTATACTAGCTAATGATGACATGGAAGTTATCGAGCATACTGAGACTGTCGTACAAAAAGCAGTTACAGATGATTTCGGTAATCTTATTAGCCCAAAAGTTGTAGAGCATGATGTTAAGGTCAAAAAAACCAAAGATAATGGACAGGTAAGAGTTGTATCTGTACCACCAGAAGAATTTTTAGTATCAAGAAGGTCTACATCTATAGAAGATGCTAGTTTTGTATGCCATAGAGTAAAGAAAACAGTATCTGATTTAATTTTAGAAGGATATGATCCTGCTGTTGTAGAAGAACTACCTACATACACAATAAACAATGCTGAGTATGATGAGGAGAGAATTGCAAGATTTAGCTTTGATGATGACTCAGTACCTGCCGATGAGGGCGAAGGACCATCAAGAAAGGTTTGGTTAGAAGAATGTTATATACATCTTGACTATGATGGAGATGGTATAGCAGAACTTAGAAAGATTACTAAAGGTGGTAATATAATATTAGACAATGAGGAAATAGACTCAGTTCCTTTCTCAACAATCTGTCCACTACCGATACCACATAAGTTTCATGGCATGTCTATTGCAGATACAGTACAAGATATACAGCTAATTAAATCTACTATCATGCGTAATTTGTTAGACAACATGTATCTAACTAACAATGCAAGATATGCAGTATTAGCAGGACAAGTAGAATTAGATGATTTACTTTCATCAAAACCTGGTGGAATCGTAAGAATGAGAGCACCTGGTGCAGTTACAGCACTTCCAACACCACAAATACAACCTTATGCGTTCCAAATGGTTCAGTATTTAGATGGTATTAGAGAAGAAAGAAGTGGCGTATCTAAAATGTCGCAAGGATTAAATCCTGATGTATTAACATCTCATGTAACTTCAGGTGCAATCTCAGCAGCAACAGAGTCAGCTATGCAAAGAATAGAGTTAATTGCTCGTATATTTGCTGAAACTGGCATAAAAGACTTATTTAGAAACATATATTCATTAATACAAAGATACGAAAACAGACAAAAAATGGCGTATTTAAACGGCAAATTTGTACCTATTGATGTATCTAAATGGAAAGAAAAGCTAAATTGTACTGTAAATGTTGGCGTTGGATCAGGAAGTCAAAACTCTAAGATGCAAACTATGTCAGGGATTATGACAATACTACAAACAGTAGTACAAAATGGTGGTATGGGAAGTTTAGTTACACCTCAGAATCTTTATAATGCTATTAGTGAATTTATAACACAATCTGGATATAAAAATTCAGACATGTTTATATCTAATCCACAGATGATGCCACCACAACAACCACCAGAGCCATCATTAGATGAGAAGGTTGCTGCACAAAAAGCACAAGTTGAATTACAAAAATTACAATTACAAGCTCAAGAACTAGAAATAGACACGCAACTAAAAGCACAAGAACTCAAACTTAAACAAGAAGAAGCTGCTGTTGATCTAGCATTGAAGCAACAAGAACTGCAAATTAAAAAATCTCAATTAGAACTTAACGAACAAGAACTTGCTCTTGAAGCAGTACAAAATAGACCTGTAGGCATAGGACCGACATAATGGCTTATCCTAAGTTTAAACCTGATTACAAAGGACAAAGCAGGACTAAACTTATATCAAAAAAGATAAAGGTTTTAAAAAAGGAAGGGAAGCCACAGAAACAAGCAGTAGCTATGGCACTCAATATGTACCCAAAACGTAAGAGGTTGCCACTAGCATGAATGATAAGGATATCAAAACAGAAATAGAATTACTTAAACAAGAAGTAAATATAATTAAAACAAACCATTTGTCGCACATGGCAAAAGATATTGATGATTTAATGATAGAAGTTAAAAGTATAAAGACTGAAGTTTTTAAATTTAAGTATGTAGCTTATGGTGCAATAGTTGTGTTTGTCTTAATGAGTGATAAATTTAACGACATACTGAGGTTAATATAATGTACGGCAAACCAATGAAAAAAGGCAAAAAGAAAAAAAGAGGTAAGTGCTAATGACTTTGACCATTAGGCAAAGAAAAGCATTAACCAAACATAAGAAACACCATACTGTAAGACACATGTCTGAAATGAAAAAACACATGAATAAAGGCAAAACTTTTACAGAAGCACATAAATTAGCTATGAGGAAAGTAGGAAAATGATGAAGAAGAAGAAAACATTTCCTGATTTAAACAAAGACGGAAAAATAACTTATGCAGATATTTTAAAAGGCAGAGGTATTGAAGAAGGAGTTTTTAAAAAAGATAAAACAAAAAGGAAAAATTAATGGCTAAACTATGTGCTAAAGGCAAGGCAGCAGCTAAAAGAAAGTTCAAAGTTTATCCAAGTGCATACGCTAATATGTACGCATCAGGGGTTTGTTCAGGCAGAATAAAACCTAAAGCAAAAAAAGCAAAAGGTGTAAAACGTGGCAAAAAAAGGGCTTAGAGAATGGGTACAAGAAAAATGGGTAGATATTGGAGCACCTAAAAAGAAAGGTAAATATCAACCATGTGGCAGGTCAAAAGGATCAGGTCGTGCTTATCCTAAATGTGTACCATTAGCTAAAGCCAGAAGAATGTCATCAGCACAAAAAGCATCTGCTGTTTCTAGAAAACGAGCTAAACCACAAGGAGTGGGAGGAAAACCAACAAATGTCTCAACCTTCAAAAAAAGAAGAAGGACAAAAGCGTAGTAAGTATTACGAGTCTAGGTACGACCATTACATTTCTATGGGTTATAGCAATGGGCAATCTTCTAAGTTAGCACATGCAGACTTAGCAAAACAATTTAAACAAAAGAATCCAACTATAGATAAATTAAAACAGATTTGAAAAATATAGAATTACAAACATTATGTTTAAAACACCGACTTTCTGTCGAGGACATATTCAGGAGTACAGGGCATAAGCCCAATGATATTCGTGGATGGTTATCAGGCAAAAGAAAGATTCCAGACTGGTTAACAGAAGAATCTTTAACAAAAAAAAGCGATTAACTACACCTGCGAAAGCAGATAGAATCCAGGAGATAAAAATGGTAGACAAAGAAAAACAAGTAAAAGAAGGTCAAGATGCAAAAAGATTACTCGAAGATCCTTTATTAATAAAGTCTTATGAAGTAATACAAAATGACATCTTCCAGAAATGGATAAGAACAGACATAGGTGAGACAGAGGTTAGAGAATCTTTATATCATTCACTTAGAGGTGTTTTGACAGCACAAAATGTTTTAGTGAACACAATGGAGAATGGTAAAATTCTCGAAGAAGAAAGAAAGGGAGGTAGCTAATCATGGCTAAAGAAGATATCCCTATACAAGAATCCACACAAGGTGGCGTTCCTGTTACTGATGTAGTGTCAGCACAGAGAGCAATACAACAAAGTCTAATGGGAACTCCTAAAGAGCAAACCCCAGAAGATGAAGTTGAAACAGAAGCAACGGAAGAAGTTTCTGCACAGGACATGGAGTCCGAATCAGTACAAACAGAAGTAGAAAATCCTGATGGATTNACTGCTGATGACTTAGTAGACGATACCCAAGAAGGAGTAANCGAGACACCTGGCACATACACCATCAAAGTAGATGGTAAAGATGTAGAGGTTACCCTNGATGAGCTTCAGGCAGGTTATAGTAGACAAGCTGATTACACAAGAAAAAGTCAAGTATTGGCAGAGCAACGCAAAAAAGCTGAAGAAGAATTAGCTGCGACTCAACAAGAAAGACAGCGTTACGTATCACAACTTGAACAATTTACAGCACAAGCTGATTCTAAGTTAGATGAACTTAAATCAACTGACTGGACTAAACTCAAGGAAGAAGATCCAACTGAATATATGTTAAAAAGAGATCAGTACAGGGAACTTCAGGAAAACAAAAGAACTGTAGAAGAAGAACAAAAAAATCTTCAATACAAATCACAACAAGAGCAACAAGCTAAATGGCAAGAAGAACTTGTCAGACAGCAAGAAATTATGGCTCAAAGACTTCCAGAATGGAATGATCCTACTAAAGGAGCAAAACTTAAACAAGATATTAAGTCTTTTGCTTTAAAAACAGGATTTTCTGAACAAGAAGTTGATAGCTTAATTGATGCAAGGTCTGTTGATGTACTTCATAAAGCCATGTTGTATGATAATCTTTTGGCAGCTAAGATTTCTAATAAGAAAGCTAAAGTTGTACCTAAAGTTACAAGACCTGGTTCTCCTCCAACAAAAGGTGAAATCTCAAGTGATAAAGTTAAGGCACAAAGAGCAAGGTTAAAGAAAACAGGACGTGTAAAGGATGCTACAAGCGTTATAGAAAGTCTTATGAATTCTTAACCAATACATAACTTTTTTACAAAGGTAATCAAATGGCAATATATACAAACTCTTATGAGACTTTTGATAGTAACAATAAGAGAGAAGACTTGGCGAATGTTATTTACAACATTTCTCCAACAGAAACACCATTTATGTCTAGTATCGGTACTGCTTCGGCTAACGGAACAAAACACGAATGGCAAACAGATAGTTTAGCAGCAGCAGCAGCTAACTTAGTAATAGAGGGAGACGATTCTCCTAATAGAGCACTTACAGCAACATCAAGACTACTTAACCACACACAGATTTCTACAAAACCTGTAGTAGTTACTGGTACTCAAGAAGTTGTTAATAAAGCAGGTGTTACATCTGAAATGGCTTACCAAATCGCAAAAGCAGGTAAAGAACTGAAACGTGATATGGAACTAGACATGACAGGTAAACAAGAAGCAGCAGCAGGTTCTTCAGGCACAGGTCGTGCTTCAAGAGCATATGAATCTTGGATAACTACTAATGAGCTTCATGGTTCAGGTGGTTCTACAAGTGGTTCAGGTGCTGTAACAGACGGAACACAAAGAGTTCTTACTGAAACACTTTTAAAATCTAGCTTGAAAAAATGCTATGATGAAGGTGGAGATCCTGACTTATTGTTAGTTGGTTCATTCAACAAACAAAAAGTATCTGGATTTACAGGTAACTCAACTCGTATGGACATGGCAGAAGATAGAAGTCTTGTGGCTACTATTGATGTTTATGTNTCAGACTTTGGTGAAGTAAGAGTACAAGCAGACAGAATCTTAAGAAGTTCAGGAAGAACAGCACTTGTTGTAGATACAGAAATGTGGGCTACAGCNTTCTTAAGACCTTTCCAAGTACAAGACTTAGCGAAAACTGGTGATGCTGAGAAGAAACAATTATTAGTAGAATATACTCTAATTGCTAAAAACGAAGCAGCAAACAGCAAAATCGCTGACTTAACTACTTCATAATAAACTTTTCATATACCTCACTATATGACAGGGGCAGGTTTTTAATTATTTTCCCTGCCCCACCCAAGATACATTAATAATGACCTTGAAGAACGTATCGCTTCGGAACGAGGGTTATTAATACGGAGACTTTAATGAGAACATTAAACGATTATTTTTTAACAGCAGAGATAGAAGATATCTCTACTGCATCTAGCACATTTGTAGCAGTACCTGATGGTGGCCGTATCATCAAGATTATTACTGCACTACAAGGAGCTATTGGAACTGCTAATGGTGGAATTAGTTTTGAAATTGGTGGTACTGCTATTACTGGTGGCGGCATTACAGTAACTCAATCAGGTTCAGCAGCAGGTGATGTAGATTCAGCAGAACCTACAGCACTCAACAGAGTTGAAGAAAATGGAACTATTGAAATGCTTACAGATGGTGCATCATCGAACACAGTTAAACTATTAGTAACATTTGTAATTAGGAGATAAGCATGAGTAGTTGGAGTTTTGGACAAAGGGTTATAAAAAACCAAACAAGAACTGTTAATACAGGTTCACAAGTATCAGATGCTTTTACAGATGGCGTAGTCTATGTAAGATGTACTTCTGATACAACAGGTGTGTTTATAGCATTTGCTAAATCGCCTACTGCTGCTGTAGCTACAGGAATAAGATTGGTAGCAAACGAACCTAAAACATTTAAAATAGACAATGCTGAAAAACTTGCAGCTATTATTGCAAGTGGTACAGCTAGTGTCTTTATTGAGGAACTTAGTGAATGAGACGAAAACTTGGAGATGGTCAAACATTTTTATTTTCAGAACACTCAGGTGAATGGGCNATTAATACCAGGTCTCCTGATTTAACTAAANTACTTGATAGCAATAAAAGATTACAACAGGAAGATCATAGCATAAAAGATGAATTTCGTTTATCTGCTAGGATTCCTGTTGCAATTTACTATGAGTGGAAAAGCAAATTTGGCGTAGATTTATATAATAAAAATCATAAAGACGCAGTAAGAAAATTATTAAACAGTCCTGATTACAGGTACTTAAAAACAACATCTAGGATAATATAATGGCAATATCGAATTATTCAGAACTTAAAACAGCAATAGCTAGTTGGTTAGACAGAACTGACCTTACAGATATTATTCCTGATTTTATTGCACTTGCAGAAACAAGGCACAAAAGAGATTTTAAAATAAGAAGAATGGAAACTAGAGTTACAACTAACACAATAGATGGCTCTGAGTTTTATACATTACCTGATGATTATGTTGCTATGCGTAACATCAAATTAAACACAGATCCTAAAACACCTTTAGAATTTTTAACACCTGAAATAATGGACAGACTTAATGCAGGTAGTTCAAAAGGCACACCAAAGGCATATGCAATAAAAGGCAATAATATAGAACTAAGACCTATACCTGATGGCGTATATCAGGTAGAAGTATCCTATTACAAGCACTTTACAGCTTTATCTGATTCTAATACTACTAATGACATGCTCACACATCACCCTGATGTATATTTATATGGTGCATTAGTAGAAGCAGAACCTTATTTGCAAAACGACAAAAGAATACAGGTTTGGTCAGGATATTATGATAGGGCAAAACAAGATATAATAACTTCAAACGAAAGAGACAGACACTCAGGAACGACTCCTGTAACAAGAATTGATTACGGATTATATTAATGACTACATGGACAGTAGTAGCTGAAACAGCAGCAGGATACATAGAAACAGAGGATAACCTTTTTGTTTTAGCAACAGAAAATGGTGAATTAATTAGATTAGATGATGCAAGTGGTATAGATGCTGATGACTGGCAAGATGTTTCTCCACCTGCTACAACAACCTGGACGATACAATAGATGGCAACTAAAAAAATATCAGAACTGACCACGACCACTACCCCATCGAGTAGTGCGTTATTTCCTATAGTACAAGATGGATCTACACTTGCTGTAACACTCGCAAATGTAGCAGCAAACATGCCTACAATATCTGTTGCAAACTTAACAGCAGATACTCTAACAGTTACAAATAATGCAACTATTGGTGGAGACCTAACTATAACAGGCGATGACCTGACGATGGGAACAAATACAAGTGGTGCTGCCCTAATAGCTGATGGAACGAATTTTAACCCTGTAGTTATATCAGGAGATATTTCTATAGGAACATCAGGTACTGCTGCTATAGGAAGTGGCGTTATTGTAAACGATGATGTTAATGCAAGTGCAGCAATAGCTTTTTCTAAGATGGCAGATTTGACTGCATCAAGAGCATTGGTATCAGATGGTAGTGGAGATGTATCAGTATCAGCAGTTACATCAACAGAGATTGGGTACTTAGATGGCGTAAGTTCTGCAATACAAACACAATTAGATGGCAAAGCGTCATCAACTTATGTGCCTACAACAATTACAGTAGCAGATGAATCAACTGATACTACATGCTTTCCGTTATTTGTTACAGCAGCAACTGGCGACTTAGCTCCTAAATCAGGAAGTAACCTTGCTTTCGATTCTAATACAGGTGCTTTAACGGCTACTAGCTTTGTTGGGAACTTGACAGGAAATGTTACAGGAAATACAAGTGGCTCATCAGGAAGCACAACAGGAAATGCAGCAACTGCAACAGCTTTAGCTACTGGCAGAGAAATTTCTCTTACAGGTGATGTTACAGCTTCAGGCGTATCATTTGACGGAACTGGCAATATAAGTCTATCGACAACGATTGCAGCAAACAGCGTAGCACTTAGCACAGACACAACTGGTAACTATGTAGCAGGAGTAAGTGGCACAACTAATGAGATTGAAGTATCAGGTTCAGGAAGCGAAGGAGCAACTGTAACTATTGGATTACCTGACGATGTAACTATTGCAGGAAATCTAACAGTAAATGGCACAACAACAAGCATAGACACAACTAACTTAGAAGTTGAAGATCCATTAATTAAATTAGCAAAAAACAATAGTGCTGCTGATAGTCTTGATATAGGTTTTTATGGTCTATACGATACATCAGGTTCACAAGACTTATATTCAGGATTATTTAGAGATTCTAGTGATTCAGGCAAATATAAACTATTTAAAGATTTACAAGTAGAGCCTACCACAACAGTAAATACAAGTGGTACAGGCTATGCTACAGGCACATTAGTTGCTACATTTGAGGGAAATATTACAGGAAATGTAACAGGAAATGTATCAGGAAGCTCAGGTTCTACGACTGGTAATGCTGCAACAGCAACTGCCCTAGAGACTGCAAGAAATATAGGTGGAGTCTCATTTGATGGTACAGGAAATATTGATTTACCTGGAGTTAATTCAGCAGGTAATCAAAACACATCAGGTACGGCAGCGATAGCAACAGCAGTAACTGTGGCAGATGAATCATCTGATACAACTTGTTTTCCTTTATTTTCGACAGCAGCTACTGGAGATTTAGGTCCTAAGTCAGGTAGTAACTTAACATTTAATTCTAGTTCAGGCACATTAGGTGCAACAGTATTTTCAGGATCAGGTTCATCACTTACAGGAGTAGTTATAGAAACTGCTAGTACAGGAAGTGCCGAAATACCTGTAGGTACAACAGCACAAAGAGATGGCTCACCTGCAACAGGTATGTTTAGATTCAACTCTACAACAACAGGATTCGAGGGCTACGATGGTAGTGCTTGGGGTGCGATTGGTGGTGGAGGTGGTGCTACTGGAGCAGGTGGAGACGAAGTATTCCAAGAAAACGAAAGAGTAGTTACAACCAACTATACTTTATCTACCAATAAATCTGCTATGTGCGTTGGACCATTAACGATTAATACAGGGGTTACAGTTACAATCCCATCAGGAGAGAGGTTAGTTATCTTATGACAGTTAAGATTAATGCAGATACATCAGACGGATTAAAGTTTGTATCAGATACAAGTGGTGTTATAGATTTACAATCAAATGGCACAACAAAAGCATCACTTAGTACAGGTGGTGTGTTTACTACTACAGGACAATCACAGGTAGAAGCTGTTAATACACCTGCTCAAGTTACAGTAAATAGTGCAACAGCAACATCACTAGCTAGTGTATCAATTACAACGACTGGAAAACCTGTAATGCTTACAGCTTGTGGAGAATCAAATCCAGGACAAACAGGGGGTTGGTTTTATTACAGACTTTATAGAGGTAGTA
>JGI25128J35275_1000495_pt1 | contig 12293 bp, 15 predicted proteins | sample ETNvirenome_2_60_FD_35275 | JGI IMG/M metagenome (IMG submission 35275)
TTAACTGCAGATGCAGGAGATTTAGATCCATATATTCCTGACGATGGAGTTTTATTTAGTGAAGGTGCATACCTTCCAATGGATCAAGGTGATATAACAGGTTTGACAGTATACCTAGACGCATAGGAGTTTAGATGGCTAATACTACTTCAGGAACAGAAACGTTCGACAAAACTTTTTCTATTGATGAAATAATAGAAGAATCATTTGAACGTATCGGTTTAAATTCTGTGGCTGGCTATCAAATGAAGTCAGCCAGAAGATCTCTTAATATCTTATTTCAAGAATGGGGTAATAGAGGTATTCACTATTGGGAAATAGCAGAGACCAATATTGATATGATTGAAGGTCAAGCTGAATATAAATTTTTTAGAGCAAGTGGTGATGGCACAAGTGCAACAACTACACCTACAAATGGGATTTATGGAATGTCCGATGTCCTTGAAGCACAATTAAGAGCTAATAGAACTCAAACTACACAATCAGATAGTCCTATGACTAAAGTTGATAGATCAACTTATGGAGGTTTTTCAAATAAACTTTCTAAAGGTACACCTAATCAATATTTTGTGCAAAGATTTATTGATCATGTAAGTATTAGTGTATACCCAACACCAGACTCTACAAATGCATCTAAAGATATGCATATTTATTACATAAAAAGAATTCAAGACATAGGCGATTATACTAATGCAACAGATGTGCCTTTTAGATTTGTACCTTGTATGGTATCAGGTTTAGCCTTTTATCTTGCACAAAAATATCAACCACAAATGGTGCAAGCTATGAAACTTTATTACGAAGATGAATTTGCAAGAGCATTAGCAGAAGATGGTTCAGCTTCAAGTACACACATAACACCTAAAACTTATTATCCAGGAACATAATGTCTAAGTATGCAACAGGTAAATATGCAAAAGCAATATCAGATAGGTCTGGTATGGAGTTTCCTTACAGAGAAATGGTAAAAGAATGGAATGGTGCATTTGTTCATGTTTCAGAGTACGAGCCTAAACAACCACAATTAGAGCCTAAACCACAAAGTGCAGATGGCGTTGCATTATTAAATGTAAGAACAGATAGAACTGAACCAGCAACTACTGTTAGAATACCTGACAATGGTTTTGAAACCTATGAAGCAGGTTCTAGAATTATAAATGTTTTTTCACCAGGACATGGTTTAGTTAGTGGAACAACTTATAGATTTAGAGGTCCACCAACAATTTCTGCAGGTGGAAATGTTTTTCAATATTCTAACCCTCAAAATTTTGATGGAATTACAGGTGCTAATATTGCAAAATCAACAGGTTACGCTATTACGACTGGAATATATAAAAACGATGCAGCAATAACGACAGATTATTCTACATCTAATTATTTTCATTTTACAGTTGATACAGATACTGCTACAAGTGGTAGTGTAAAAGGAGGAGGTTATGGTTGTTCAGTAGGACCCGTAACTATAGAAGCATGATTAAATATATTATAAATAAAATTAAAAGTTGGTTTTCTTCTAAAAAAGAAATAGACCCTCACGAAGAATTATACCTTAAAGAAGAAGTTGAGCAAAAAGGATTCCCAATAATAAATAAAGTAAATCATAAAATGGAAAAAATACTTAGAAAGCATAAAGGAGATTCTAAATAATGGCTGGATTAAGTGCATCAGGATTAATAACACAAATAAGAAGTTATACAGAAACAGATTCAAATGTTCTAACAGATGCTGTTTGTGAAAATATAATTTTAAATGCACAATACAGAATATTTAGAGATGTCCCTATTGATGCAGATAGAAAACAACAAGATGGTAATCTTGTTGTAGGTCAAGAAACAATTAATGCTCCAGCTGGAGCTGTATTTATCAGAGGAATACAAGTTTATGACTCTACTTCAGCTATAACTGGACCTAATATATGGCTGGAGAAAAAAGATATAACATATCTACAAGAATATGTTTCTTCCACAGCTTCTGCAAAAAGAGGTCAACCCAAGTATTATGCTATGTTTGGTGGTGCTACGGGAGAGTCAGATACAACATCAGGTAGGATGATGTTTGCTCCTGTTCCAGATCAAACATATAAATTTAGAGTTCATTATAATGCAGCACCTGCATTATTAGAAAATAATGATACCAATTATATTAGTCTTAACTTTCCAAATGGGCTATTATATTGTTGTCTATCAGAGGCATACGGATTTTTAAAAGGTCCCATAGATATGTTGACACTATATGAAAATAAGTATAAACAAGAGGTACAAAAGTTTGCTAACGAACAAGTTGGTAGAAGACGAAGAGACGACTACACTGATGGAGCTATTCGTATACCAATAAATTCAGCAAACCCATAGGAGATAAATTATGGCAATATCATCGGCAGTTTGTAACAGCTTTAAACAAGAAATTTTAGTTGGAACACATAACTTTACAGCATCAAGTGGTAATACTTTTAAAATTGCATTGTTTACAAGTGATGCATCTTTAGGTGCTAGCACTACAGCTTATTCAACTTCAAATGAAATTTCAAATACATCTGGATCTGCATACTCTGCAGGTGGTGCAACTCTAACGAGTGTAACTCCAGCTTTATCTGGATCAACTGCAGTTTGTGATTTCTCAGACGTAAGTTATACTTCTGCTTCTTTTACAGCTAATGGTGCTTTAATTTATAATGATACACAATCAGACAAAGCAGTAGCAGTTATTGCTTTCGGTGGTGACAAAACAGTTTCTTCTGGAACTTTTACAATTCAATTTCCAACAGCAGACGCAAGTAACGCAATCATTCGTATAGCGTAAGGAGGAAATCCTTATGTCGGAAACATCAATTTGGGGTGGAGATAGCCCCTCAGTTGCATGGAACCAAAACACATGGCAATCTAATACTATAGTTGTAGAATTAACAGGTGTAGCCGCTACTACATCTTTAGGTAACTCTGAAGAATTTAACGAAACAGGTTGGGGAAGATTAGCTTGGAACGATGCTGATTGGGGTGAAGGAAGAGATGAAACTATTTCTGTTTCAGGTTTTGAACTAACTTCTTCTACAGGTTCTATCAATATAGAAGTTGCATACCTATTAGAAATGATAGGAAGTAACCACTCTTTAACTTCTAGTATTGGAAGTGTAGTGGTTGATGCAGAGATTGGAGTTCCTGTTACAGGTGTTCAATCAGAATTTGCAACACCAACTATGTCTTATGCTGGAACATTAGTTGGTTGGGGTAGAGATGGATGGAATGAAAACTCTTGGGGTGAATCTCCAAATCAAGTTCTTACTTTAGTAGGTAGAGAAGTAACTTCAAGTGTTGGATCTCCTACTTTAGGATTTGCATATGAATTATCTGGTCAAGAAGCAACAACAAGTGTTGGTAGTGTTAGTTTTGTAATTAGTCCAACAGTTTCTGTTTCCGGACAAACAGCTACAACAAATGAAGGAATTTTAGGTTTAGCTTTTGGTGTAAGCACTGAACCAATAGCAAATGTATCAGCAACATCAAGTTTAGGAACTCCAGGTTTAGCTTTTGGTGTAAGCACTGAGCCAATAACAGGAGTGTCATCAACATTTGGTCTAGGAGATATTACAATTACTTCTATTGAATTAGTTGATGTAACAGGTGTATCTGCAACATCTGGTGTAGGTTCAATTATTACAGAAGTTGCGTATGAATTATCAGGACAATCTTCTACATTCTCTGTGGGATCTATTACGCCTCCAGATATAGTTCAAGGATTAGTAACAGATGAGCTTACATCTACCGCAGGTTTACTTGGAATACAGGCTTACGCAAATATTGACACTGGATCAAATACAAGCTATACAAGTGTTGCAACTGGATCGAATGATACATATTCGGATGTTGCAACTGGATCAAATACGAGTTATAGTGACGTCGCATAGGAGAAAATTATGGCATCAACATACACACCATTAGGTGTTGAACTTCAAGCAACTGGTGAAAACGCCGGTACATGGGGCACAAAAACTAATACTAATTTACAAATCATAGAACAAATTTCTGGTGGTTTTACACAACAATCAATAGCTGGTGGTGCACAAACAACTACATTATCTGTTTCTGATGGATCAACTGGTGCAGTTTTATCTCACAGAATGATTGAGTTTACTGGTACAATTACAGGAAATCAAATTGTAACAATACCTTTAGATGTTCAAACATTTTATATCTTAAGAAACTCAACTTCAGGAGCATACACGGTACAGTTTAAATATGTTTCTGGATCGGGAGACACATTTACTTTTGCAACAACTGACAAAGGTGATCAACTAGTTTTTGCAACAGCTAATGATGGTACAAATCCAGATATTGCAACTTTAAGTTTTGGTGATGTTACACTCACAGGAACACAAACTTTAACTAATAAAACTTTAACTTCACCTAAAATTGGAACTTCAATTTTAGATACAAATGGAAATGAACTTGCACTTTTAACAGCTACAGGTTCTGCCGTAAATGAATTTACAATAGCAAATGCTGCTACAGGAAATGATCCTACACTATCTGCAACAGGTGGTGATACAAATATTGACATAGCTATTAAGCCAAAAGGATCTGGAGAAACAGTTGTTGGAACAGGTGCCGCAAATGCAACTATAACTTCTAGCGGAGCACACGATTTAATTTTAGATACTAATTCAGGTTCTAACTCAGGTACAATTACAATTACAGATGCAGCTAATGGAGATATAACTATAGCTCCCAATGGGACTGGAGTCGCTAAAGCAGTAGATGCTGGTGACAACACTGGTGCAATTAAAATTGCAGGTAAGGAAAGTATTTGGGTTCCTGCTGCTTCTATGTATCCTAATACAACGAATGGCGCTGAAGGTCCAAATCAAGTAGAATTAGGCAATGGACCTGAACTTAAAACTTTTGATTTTGATAAAGATTCAGACGAGTTTGCACAATTTGCTATTGCTTTTCCAAAATCTTGGAACGAGGGCACAGTAACTTTTCAAGCATTTTTTACAGCGAACACAACAAACACTGGAACAACATCATGGGCTTTACAAGGAGTTGCGTTAGCTGATGATGGAAGTCTTAACACTGCTTTTGGAACTGCAGTTGCACCAACAGCAAAAGCGATGAGTGGAACAGCAAATGATTTAGCAGTTACAGCAGAAAGTGGGGCGGTTACTATTGCAGGCTCACCTAGCACAGATGAGTATGTATTTTTTCAAATTTCAAGAGACGTATCAGCGGATGATTTAACAGCCGATGCAAAACTTTTAGGTATTAAATTATTCTTTACTACTGATGCTGCTAACGACGCATAGGATAATAAATTATGAAAGACTCAGATAACCCTTATTTAATAGAGGGTAAAAAAACTAAAAAAGATCAAGGACCAAAGAAAAAAATGTTCGGTTACCGAGTCTTAGGATTTGGTGGCGGAAGTTTACCTGATGAATACATTTCAGCTACTGGTGGAACAGTATCCACTGTAGATACTAATTTTAAAGTTCACGTCTTTACTGGTCCAGGAACTTTTTGTGTTTCAGCAGGAAGAGGAGATTTAGCAAAAGTTGATTATTTAGTTGTAGCTGGTGGTGGAGGTGGAACAGGTCCAATGGCTGGCGGAGGTGGCGGAGGAGGTTATAGAGAATCTCATTGTGCCTCTGTTTCAGGTCCATATACTGCAAGTCCTAAAGCTACCTGTGCTTCTTTACCAGTTGAGTCTCCAGTGCCTGTTACAGTAGGCGGTGCAGGTTCACCTTGGTTTCTTACCCCCGCACCCTCACCAACCACATCTGCTCAAACTCCAGGTGGAAATTCAATTTTTTCAACAATAACTTCAGCAGGTGGTGGAGCAAATCCAGGAGATGGAGGTTCTGGCGGTGGTGGAGGTAGAACTACAAATTCTGGAAGTTCTGGAAATGTCCCTCCAGTAAGTCCTCCTCAAGGAAACAATGGTGGAGGAAATGGTGGAGGAAACGCTAATGATAATGGCGGTGGTGGAGGCGGCGGAGCAGCCACTGCAGGTCAACAGATACCTTCAGGTGTTCCTTATTCATCAATGCACGGTGGTGATGGTGGAAATGGTTCTCCATCAAATATTACAGGTTCAAACGTAACAAGAGCTGGCGGTGGTGGCGGCGGTGCTAGACAACAGGGCAGTGCTCAACCAAACGGAGCATTTGGTGCAGGAGGACCAGGAGGTGGAGGAAACTCCGGTTTTACAACTGGCCCTGGTTCAGGTAATGTAGTCGTAGCAACTTCAGGAACAGCAAATACTGGTGGTGGAGGTGGAGCACCCGTGGGTGCAACTTGTAATCCTCCAGGACCTCATACAGGTAATCCACAAACAGATAGAGAAAATCAAGGTGGCGCTGGTGGTTCAGGAGTCGTTGTAATAAGATATAGGTTTCAAGCTTAATTATGGCACACTTTGCAAAAATATCGGAAGAAAATATAGTTTTAACTGTAGTTACTTTAAATGATTCAGATTGTCAAAATGAAGAAGGGGTAGAAACTGAATCAGTGGGACAAGCATATTTAGAAAAACATAATAATTGGCCTACACATCTTTGGATTCAAACTTCTTATAATACATACGGTAATAAACATAGATCAGGAGATGATTCAAAAGCATTTAGAGGAACTTACGCAGGGATAGGTTTCATTTGGGATTCTACTAATAATGTTTTTATACCTCCAAAACCTTATCCATCTTGGGTAAGAGTTACACTTGGTTGGATAGCACCTTTAGATAAACCAGATTTAACAACAGAACAAAAAAATCAAAGTAACGAAAATACACATCATTGGGAATATCAATGGGACGAATCTGCTCATCAAGTGAATAATACTACAGGTTGGGTCTTAGTTGATACTTTAGTATAATTGACATTTAAAAATATTTCTTTATAAAAGAAATTGGTATGCACAAGAAAGTATTATCTGAAATAGCTTTATATTATGGCGAAGTTTCAATGCCACAAAATTTTGAGATTCAAAGAGGGTCTTTAATATTAGATGGTGTAGAATCAGAACTATCCAATACTAAATTAAAGTTTAGTAGAGAGTGGGATAAATTAACTACATATGTAATAGAACACATAAATATAAAATACAATTTAACTTTAATAAATAAAGACACTTGGATAAATATTTATAAACCAAATGAACAAACAATTCCTTTACTTAATGTTAATCCTGTAAATCTTTACAATTCACCAGACTTTACATTGTTGTATGGATTAAAAACAAATGATTGTGTTGTTAGAGTGCATTACGATAATAATAGAAGAAAGGGAAGATCTTGGGATATAAATCTTACGGATAATAAATTTATAATGTTTCCCTCGACATGTATGTATTATTTAAAAAATAATCAAAAAGAAGAATTAAATTACGTTCAAACTATAACTTATACATTAATTGAAAGATGAACATAAAAAATTTTTATTGGTATTTTACTGCTGCATTACCTATTAAGTTTTGTGATGACGTTATTGAATATGGTTTACAAAAACAAGAACAGATAGCTATAACAGGACATGTTGCAAATAAAAAATTAAATAAAAAAGAAATAAAAAATTTAAAATATAAAAGAAATTCTGATATAGTTTGGTTAGATGAAACTTGGATATACAAAGAAATTTTTCCCTACATTCACATTGCTAATAAAAATGCAGGATGGAATTTTCAATGGGAAAGATCTGAAGATATTCAATTTACAAAATATAAATTAAATCAACACTATGATTGGCATTGTGATTCTTGGAAAGAACCTTACAATAAACCTAATACATTTCAGCATGGTAAGATTAGAAAATTATCTGTAACCTGTCAGTTGACTGATGGGTCTGAATATGAGGGTGGAGAGTTAGAGTTTGATGGTAGAGACTACGATCCACCAATGAGAAACGAAGCTCAACACGTAATAAAAGCAAAAGAAATACTACCTAAAGGTTCTATTATTGTTTTTCCATCTTTTGTGTGGCACAGAGTAAAACCTGTTACCAAGGGTTGTAGATACAGTTTAGTGCTTTGGAATATAGGAGATCCTTTTAAATAATGAACATAGAACATTTTTTTAGCACGCCTATTTGGACTGAACACAAACCAGAGTTTCTTGATTCTTTAAACAAAGCTTCTAATACATATGTCAAAAAAGCTCGATCTTCTAAAGAATCTAAAGATCATATAAAAAAACATGGAGACTTTGGAAGATCTTTTCATTCTTCGTCTTTAATAAAAGAAAATAATTTTTTAGATTTTAGAAAGTATATTGGTCAAAAATCTTACGAGTATTTAGATTATATGGGTTATGACATAAGTCAATATCAAATGGTGTTTACTGACTTGTGGGTTCAAGAGTTTGCTAAAAAAGGCGGAGGCCATCATTCAGCACACGTGCATTGGAATCAACACGTGTCAGGTTTTTATTTTTTAAAATGTAGTGATAAGACATCATACCCCGTTTTTCACGAACCACGAACAGGAGCTAGAGCTACTAAATTAAAAATGAAACCAGATATCAAAGGGGTATGGAATGGACATGATCAATTTTTTATAAAACCTAAACCAGGAACATTAGTTATATTTCCAGGATATTTAGAACACGAGTTTGCAGTAGATTATGGAAAAGAACCTTTTAGGTTTATACATTGGAATATACAAGCCGTAGATAATTTAATAATGGATAGTATATAAAATTATGACTACAGTGAATTTTAATAACCTAGGTGTAATACGAAAAAAACTTTCAAAAGAAACTTTAGATAAATTAAACAATTATATTAAAGTTAAAAAACAAAATTGGAATAAAGAATTAGTTGGTCAAATAGATAGTTCTTTTTTTCTTGAAGATAAAAACAATTGGTTTTTTGAAAATGAGTTACTACCTTGTATTCAAGAATATTTAGATAGTTGTCCTAAAGATGGTTGGATTATTCCAAATACTTTAAATAAAAATCTTCCGTTTAAACTAGAGAGTATGTGGGTAAACTTTCAAAAGAAATACGAATTTAATCCTTTTCATACTCACTCAGGTCTTTTTTCTTTTGTAGTTTGGATGAAAATACCCGCTGACTATGAAAAAGAAAAGAAACTACCTTTTGTTAAACATGCTAATTGTGCTTATCCAAATACCTTTCAAATGTTTTATATTAATTCTTTAGGTAGAATGTGCACTTATGATTGTCATTTAAGTCCAGACGATGAGGGAACTATGTTATTTTTTACAGCTAATAGACCACATCAAGTATACCCTTTTTATACTTCTAATAAAACTAGAGTAAGTATATCTGGAAATGTAGTTTTAAATTCAAGAATTATTAAACATGCATAATAGTTTTAAAAAAGATAAATACGTGGTTGTTCGTAAAGCAATATCAAAAGATTTAGCTACTTTTTTGGCTAACTATCTTGCAATGAAAAAACAAGTTTATGACACTTGTTTAAGAGCAAGATACATATCTCCTTTTGAAAGAATGTTTGGATACTATGAAGGTCCTACTCTTCAGGTTCCAGGTTCTTATGCTGCGTATGCAGATGTAGCGATGGAGACTTTACTACTTAAATGCCAACCAATTATGGAAAAAACAACAAACTTAAAACTTTATCCTGCTTATACCTACACAAGAGTATATAAAAAAGGCCACGAATTAAAAAGACATAAAGATAGATTTAGTTGTGAGATATCTACCACTATGAATCTTGGAGGTGATGATTGGCCTATATATCTTGAGCCATCTGGAAAAGAAGGTAAAAAAGGTGTTAAGATAACTTTAAAACCGGGTGACATGTTAATCTATAGAGGCTGCGATTTAGAGCATTGGAGAAAGAAGTTTACAGGAGAAGAATGTATTCAAGTCTTTTTACATTACAATAATATTAAAACATCTGGATCTGAAGAAAACATGTTTGACGAACGCTTACATATAGGGTTACCTCAATGGTTTAAAGGCTTTAAATTTACCAAATAATGTAGTACAATAATGTTTCGGCAGGAGATCCACCATACCACATCTCCTGCCCTAATTATTATAGGATTTTTATGTTACAGAAAATAGGGTTTCAACCAGGTATCAATAAACAAGTTACACCTACCGGAGCAGAGGGTCAATGGATTGATTGTGACAATGTTAGGTTTAGATATGGTACACCTGAAAAAATAGGTGGTTGGAAGCAATTAGGTGGTACGAATGATCTAACAGGAGCAGGAAGAGGTCTACATCATTTTGTTAGTTCTACTTCAATTAAATACTCTATTATTGGAACAAATAGAATATTGTATGCTTATTCTGGAGGTGTGTTTTATGACATACATCCTATTAAAACTACAACAACTCTTTCTAATGCTTTTAGCACAACTAATGGATCACCAACGGTTACATTAACATTTTCTACTTCTCATAGCATATTAGTTGGAGACATATTGTTATTAGACAATTTTTCTACGATTACAGGATCTAATTTTAGTGCATCTGATTTTGATAATAAAAAATTTATGGTAACGTCCGTGCCGTCAGCTACAACAGTAACTATTACAATGCCATCAAATGAATCTGGTTCTGGTGCGACGGCATCGGGTGGTATACGAGTACAACATTATTATCCTGTAGGGCCAGCTGTTCAAGCAAAAGGTTTTGGTTGGTCGCTAGGGACTTACGGTGGGCAAGAAATTGGAGCAGCAACTACCACTTTAAATGGAGCACTATTAGATGATACCGCAGGAACAGGTGGATCAGGAACATCTATAACTTTAACAGATACGAGTCAGTTTCCAAGTTCAGGAACAAATTTTATTCAAGTGGGTAATGAAGAAATATCTTATACGGGTGTTTCTGGAAATGACTTAACAGGTATTACAAGAGCAGTTAGAAACTCTACAAGGTCATCACATTCTAGTGGTGCTACAGTTACAAATTCTACTGATTTTGTTGCTTGGGGTGAAGCTGCATCAGGGGACTTGGTTCTTGAACCAGGAATGTGGTCATTAGATAATTTTGGTGATAAAGCTATATGTTTAATTCATGATGGAGAAGTTTTTGAATGGAACTCTGCAGCAACAAATGCAACAAACATTAGAGCTACAATTATATCTAATGCACCAACTGCATCAAGACATATGGTGGTATCTACACCGGATAGACACTTAGTATTTTTTGGAACAGAAACTACTATTGGAGATAAAACTACACAAGATGATATGTTTATTAGATTCTCTGACCAAGAGGATATAAATACTTATACACCTACAGCAACCAACACAGCTGGCACACAAAGACTGGCTGACGGATCACAGATCAGAGGAGCTATTCGTGGTAGAGATGCAATCTACGTTTGGACTGATACAGCTTTATTTACACAACGTTTTGTTGGTCAACCATTTACATTTGCGTTTGCACAAGTTGGAACTAACTGTGGATTGGTTGGACAGAATGGATGTGTAGAGGTTGATGGTGCTGCATATTGGATGTCTGAAAACGGTTTCTTTAGATATGCTGGTAAGTTAGAATCATTACCTTGTTTGGTAGAAGATTTTGTTTACGATGATATAAATTTATCCTCTGGTAATCAAATGGTATCCGCAGGATTAAATAATTTGTTTGGTGAAGTTATATGGTTTTATCCAACCTCTACATCATCTGTTGTAAATAGAATGGTTGCGTATAATTATTTTGATTCATCACCACAAAGACCGGTGTGGACTGTTGGAACTTTAGCTAGAACCATGTGGAGAGATTCTGCAATATTTGGTTTACCTCATGCTTTGTTTTATGAAGCAGGTGATGATGCATCTTTTGATGTTGTTGGTAATACTGAAGGTAAAACAACATACTATGAACACGAAACAGGAACAGATCAAATTAGAGGTGGAACAACAACTGCAATCACAGCGACTATAACTTCAGGGGATTTTGACATTACACAAGCAAGAGCATCAGGCACAGGGCAGTCAACTGGTGTTGCAACATTTAGAGGAGATGGTGAGTTTATAATGAAGATAAGAAGATTTATACCTGACTTTATATCTCAAACTGGGAATACACAAGTTACTATACAGTTGAGAGATTTTCCAAATGATACTGTTGCAAGTTCATCACTTGGACCTTTTACAGTGTCTTCATCTACAAAAAAAGTAGATACACGAGCAAGAGCACGAGCTGTTTCATTAAAGATAGCAAATACAACAACTAATCAAAGTTGGAAATTAGGTACTTTTAGATTAGATATACAACCAGACGGAAGAAGATAATGGCAAAGATAGTACAAGTATTAACAAGACCTAGTAATGAATATGATTTAGGAACTGCAGAG
>JGI25128J35275_1000496_pt1 | contig 12286 bp, 8 predicted proteins | sample ETNvirenome_2_60_FD_35275 | JGI IMG/M metagenome (IMG submission 35275)
TTAGAAGAACTAGGTGCATCTATGTCATTGATGATTAGAGAATATCATACAGTTATGGCAGATGCTATAGAGATGATTGATGCTAAAAGATTAGAGTGGGACCAAAAAATGTATGGTGGTAGTTCTAAAGAACTATCAGGTTATTATAACAATCAATTTTTTAGTGAAAAGTATGACCCAGAAAAAGATATACAAGGTGCATATAAAACTAGAAGAGTATATGGAGCTATGGCTGGATATGATGAGCCACAGAAAATTGTAACAGGGCTGCAATTACTCCAAGCAGGTATTATAGATACACAAACACTACAGGAAAATTTAGATGGGTTAGATAATCTAACAACTGTAAATAATAGAATTACAAAAGAAAAAGCAGACAATATACTTTTTGATACATTATTGGCTCAGGCACAGCAAGGTGACCCTAAAGCAACAATGGCTGTTGTGCAGATAAGAAAGAATCCTAATGATATGCAAAATATTTTGGATAAGTTCTTTACTGCAGAGGAACCAGAAATACCAAGTGCAGAACAAGAATTGCTTGGAGGAGGAGCCTTACCACCACAAGGACCTCCACCAGGCATAGCACAATTATTACAAGGGTTAGGTGGATAATGAAATTTAATAAAGAATTTGCAGATATAGTACATAATTCACTTGGAGAAGTAGATGAACTTGGAGATGATATATTACTAGAAGAAGAAATTTTACAACCAAGAATGTTTAGAGACCAAATGCCTCCACTTGTTTTTCCTTTTGGTTATATGATTATTAGTTCTACATTTATGTTTTACGAAGATGATGAGGATGAAAATGGCAACGAGGAGTTCTAGTAACAAAAACATAACCAAAGGTATGACTTATGGTAAAGGTAAAGTACTTGGTGAACAAATAGACAAATTTGGTTTACCTACAGTAGATGCTAGAAATAATGCTATACCTCCAGCAGCAACAAATACTACAGACCAAACAAGAGCTGTACCAATGGAAGAAGAAGTTTCTGTAGCTATGAATGCAGGTGGTCAGCCAGTTACACCTCCAATGCCTATGGGTATGGGAAATATATTAGATTTAAAAAGACCAACAGAAAGACCAAACGAAAAATTAACATCAGGTATTGTACCTAGTTTAACTTCACAAGAAATTGGAGATTTAGATTTTGCAGTTCTTGCAGACTTAGCAGATAATTCAGATGTTAATGCACTAAGACAAGCATTTAGTATTTAGTTATGGTACTACATCCTATTGGACCATACACATTTGGTGAAGAATATAACCAGATACAAGAAAAAAATAGACAAAAAGAAATAATATATAATAAGAAAAAAAATCAATTTACACAAGAACAGGTAAACAGAACAAAAGAATTAGCAGAACTATATCCTTCTGCACAATCTGGACTTATCTCATCTGCAGTTTTAAAAGGACTTAATAACAAAGAATTTGAAGCTCTTTTAAAATTACAGTATCAAGCAGTTCCTAAATCACAACCAGTATTTCCAAACCAAACAGGTAATGATGTGTATAAAAGTGCTATGTTTAACTCTACATTTGGAAAAGTATTTAATGCTGTAGGTGAACAGTTTAAATTACCTGAAGGAATTAAATTTTGGAATAAATCTACTTATCAAGATGAACCTGTTTTTGGAACATTTAAAGGTATATTTCGTGTATTAGCACTACTTGGTGGTGGTGCTGCTAATGCAACAATAGGCAGAACAGAAAGAGCTGTAATTTCAAGAGCAGGAGAAACAGAAGAAATAGTAGGTGGACCTCTTGAAATTATTGCTAGAAAGAAAAAAGAACAAGCAGAAGATTTATCTGCAAAAGGTTTAGCAGGTGACCCTAGTGTTACTTTATATGATGTAGCAGTAGCAAGAGATGAAGCACAGAAAGCAGAAACTTATGCAAAGTTTTTTCCTAGTATCGCAGGATTGCTTACAGGAATAAAACCAGGAATACCAAGTATTACTGGAAAATCAAGTAGTGATTATTACAAAGAAGCAGGACCATCTACTGCAGGACTTGCGTTACAAAAAATTAGAGAAGGTCAAAGCCCAGGAGCTGTATGGAAAAGTTTTGGTGAAGGTTATTTTCCTCAAGGCAATATAGCAGCAGAAGCACAGGAATTACGAGAAGCACCAAAATTTAGAGGACAAAATATAACATCAGGTAGATATGTTGCAGATTTAGTAGGCATAGAACAAAATACTTTACTTTATAATGGTGTATCAGGTGGTATAGATTTCTTTAAAGTTTTATATACTGACCCATTTCTTGTTGTAGGAAAAATAAGTAAGGGAATTAAATTTGCTAAGAGTATTCAAGGTAAAATACAAACAGCATATAGAGCAGGTGAGTTTGAAAAGATACCAAGTATTATTGATAACTTTTTAGATAGTTCTAAGTCAGAACCTTTTTTACAAGCATTTGTTGATTCAAATGATTTTAAAAGAGTTTTTGATGCTGTGCGTGACCCTGAACTTGCACTTGATTTAATAAAAGCAAATTCATTAGATAATGTAAAAGAAATATATAAAGGTTTTGTTATTAAAAATCAATCAGAAGGAATACCTGCATTAATAAGGTCAAAAAATAGTATTGGATATAACAAAAATTTAGTAGATGCTTTATCAAAAAAAATAAAAGGTCCTAATGCTCCATATTCTAAATTTGGTGAATGGACACCAGATGCAGGAGCTATGTACAAAGATGCAACAGATTCTGTAAAAGTATTTAATCAATGGATGGTAGAGTTCAAAGTACCTAGAAATATTGCAAATCAGTTATCTATAGAGTTTGCTGAACAAGCTGTTGCAGGTAGTAGAACAGGTATGGCCAGAATATTATTTGAAAAATTACCAGAACAAGTAAAGGCATTAATGAAATCAGAAGGTTTTTCTAGTAAAACTATTGCAAAGATAACTGATTATTTTNATGAATTACAAGGAAAAATAAAAATAGGTGGAACTGAAAAATATGATATTCGTTCTTATTGGGCAAGTTTAGGAAAGACAGAAGGTGGTGGTTTACAACCTATAGAAANAGTATTTCAAGGTATGAGGAGTATTCCTGGACCAGATGGAACGCCAATAAATTTACCTACACCTTTTGATATTGGACAACACTTTGATGAGTTATGGTCATTAGGTAAACCATTAGATATAAGAAGAGCATTATCAACAGTAGAGAAATACACAAATATAGATATAGGTAATACAAAATTAGCAACTTTTGCAACAAATTTTATAGATGATTTACCAGAAAGTTCAAGAATAAAATTACCTGTAGAAAATTTATTAGCAAATGTAATACCAAAAGTTGATATGTTAGTAAGTTTTGTTCCTGAAACACTAAGAACATTTTCTGATGTATTGTGGCCAGCACAAAAAATATGGACATCAGCACAGTTAATTACCAGAATAGCTTGGCCTGTTCGTTTGTTTGGTGAAGGTCAATTTAGAATGGGGTTAGATGGTTTAGACAACTGGATAGAATCTCCAATGTCTACTTGGGTATGGGCAAATTATTACAATGATATTTTAGGAAATGATTTTAGAAAAGGTATAGCACCTAGCAAAAGAGCTTATGATGAAATAGTACAAGGCATGGTTGCAGATAGACCCTCTAGTGTTTTTGGTAAAGTAGCAGCAAAAGAATATGCACAACAAACTTGGAACAGAGTAATTAAAGGAAGTATTCCAAAAGATAACTTCGTTTCTTCTTGGCAACTTAATTTAAGATGGCCAATAGAAAGTGACTTAGCAAAATCTATAGCAAAAGAAATACTAGATGGAAGTGACTTGACAGCTACAAGACAAAGTTTTTGGAATGGTGCTTTACAAAAAATTAGAAATCAATTAAACGATACAAGGTTAGATTTTAATGGTAATCCTTTAAATCCATTTGCAAAGTTAGAGGATGCTAACAAATATGTAGATGATTACAGAGAGTGGATTATGGATTTAACAAAGGGTGATGAAGATTTACTTACATTAATTGCAAACAGAACATTAAAATTTGAAGGTAAAGTAATTACTTTTGATGATTTTGCAAGATGGACACCAGCCAATCAAAATTTAATAAAGAAATTTTTGTCTAGCAAATATGATGTTGCTGCACCAAATGTTTTGTCTACACCAGATTGGATAGCTAATTCTCAAATAAAAAATCAATTATCTGTACAATTTAACAAAGCAACAGAATTTTTATGGTACACATTAGGTGAGTTACCAGATGCTGAATTACAGAGAATACCTACATTCACACAATACTANTGGCAAAGTGTGGCTTTACAATTACCATTTGGTGACATAAAAGTTGTTCAACATTTTGATGATTTAATAAAACAAAACAAAGTACCAAAATCAGTAGAAGATTTATATGTTGCAGGTAAAAATGCTGCCATTAAAAAATATGGTTCGCTAGAAAAAGCTGTAAAACAAATCCCTGAAAATATGAGATTGACTATTGATGAAATTAATGATGCAGCAAAATATTACTCTTTGGAAATGCACAATAGATTATTGTATAACTTAAATCAAAAAGGATATGTAGCAGAAGCACTACGATTAGTATTTCCTTTCCTAGAGCCTTGGAAAGAAATAGCATTAAACTATCCAAGATTGTTTGGTCAAAATCCAGCAGGTTTGAGAAAAATACAACTTGCAGCAGAGAGAGGAACTAATAATGGTTTCTTTTATAAAGACCCAGTTTCAGGAGAAAAATTTTATGTGACTGCTCCAACTGACTTAACAGAGTATGTTTATGGATTAGAAGATAGAGATTTAACAGGATTTGATGAAGATGTGCAACTAAGACTTTCATCACCTGTGCAGGGTGCTAACTTATTTACACAGTCACCATTACCAGGACCAGGTCCTATAATGCAATTTGCATATAAAGTATTAAAAAAGTTTATGCCTGATGCTGAATGGACACAAAAAGTTGAAGATACAATATTCCCTTATGGATTAGGTGACCCTGGTATAGAAGGTGCTACTGTTGGTCAGTTGCCTGTGTATATGCAACAAGCATACAATACATATACTAAAGGTCAATTAGATGAACAAGGTTGGGGTAATGATGTAGCAAATGCTACAAAAATACTTACAGTATCTTGGCTAAAAGGATATTTACCTTATGACCCTAGAACAGATAAAGGTAGAGCTTTGTTTGAAAAAGATGCTATAGATTTAGCATCAAGAATAAATGTATATGAATCTATGGCTAAAGGTATTGCACCATCATCACCTAGAGCAGAGGCAGCTTACAAATTAAAGTTAAATGATAGATTAGCAAATCAAGAGGATTTTTTAGATAAACAAAACTTAATAGAAGTATTTGAATCATTGATGCCTGCTGACTATGAATTTGGTAAATATGATGATGATTATTTTACAAATTCAGTTATTACTGCAATATTTAGACAAGTCATAAATCAAGTAGAGCCAGGCGAAGAATATTTAGCATATCAAACTATTGCTTCACTTATAGGAGAAACACCAGAAGATTGGGATGCTATATATACTGCTGCATATTTAGTACAAGGAAACACAACAACATTAGGTGTATCTTTACCATCAACAGAAGAACAAGTTGAATGGTTTAGAGCAAATCCAGAAAAAGCTAAAGAGTATGAATTTACTTATGGATTGTTTGCACCAAATGTTTATGAGTATGATTTACTTGATGTAAATTCTTTTTACAATCAAGTAGATGAAGGACAGAGAATAACATTGACTGTAGATGAAAAAATAGAAAGAGCACAGGAAACAGCATACAGAATAATATTTAATTATTTATATAGACCATATAGAGAAGCACTTGCAGAAGACAAAATATCACAAAAAGATGCAAGAGCAGAAGCAGCAGTTATAAAAGCAGATTTATTAGAGGTATTTCCACTAGGTACAGATGCAAGAGATTTACCAAAAACAGAATCTGTAAGTCCTTATGTAAAGTTTGAAGAACTTAAAAAAGCAGCTAATGATGAGTTTATGTTAGAAAATTCAGAACAAGCAAAAGGTTTACAACTGTTTTTATATGGTGATGAAAATAACTATGGTTTTATGCACTATGTAGATAAAGTAAGAAACAAAGAGGGTTTAAAGAAAACAACAGCAGATGGTAAAGTTGTATTGTATCCTGAAGATAAAGCATTAAATTATTTAGGAANGCAAGAAAATACACAAGCTATAAGAAATTATTTGTTTAACTGGGGTGCAGAAGTAGTAGAACAGTATCCAGATTTCGCAGGTATTTACAGGTCAAACTTCTTATACATTGTAGAATATCAGTATACGCCATAATGAGGATTTTATGATAACAGTTTATTTTGTAGAAGCAGATGGAAAAGTACTTGAGAAAGTCATAAAGATAAGTGAATTACAAAACTATTTAAATTTAGGTTGGTCTGAAGTAAAACCACCAGATTATGCAGGTGCTATAGATGAAACAGGCCCTAAAAAAGAAGTTGATTTTGGTGATGGGACAGACACTACACCATCTCCATTTGGTTATCCATCATTAATACCAGATGGTCAAGGTGGTTTTATAGATGTAAATACATACCTTAATGGTATAAATTCAGGTGGTCAATGGTATTACCCAGGAGATGAAGATAGAGTGTTAGATGGTATGTCACTTCAAGATATACGAACATTACAAGACAGATTAGTAAGAACACAATGGTTATCTACAGAGGACTATAGTCAGGAATATGGTAGGCCAAGTACAGCAACAAGAAGTGCTTTAATAAAAGCTATGACTGCATCTAATTACGCAACAGGTGTTGGTTACGATACAGCAATAGACATAGAATTATTAAATCCTTTTGAAGAAATATATGTACCTAAAGCATATAGAGAGAGTGATAAAGCATCAAGATTACAAATAGTAGATGCAATATTTAATTCTATTGGTAGAACGCCTACAAAAAAAGAAAGAAACTATTACGAAGTATTGTTAAAAGATTTAGAACAAAAAGAATTTTATACTGATGAAGCTATTGCAAGAATGGAAGTAGAAGGTCCTGAAGTTACAGTTACTGAAACAAGAACAGCAGGTATTGACCCATTAACAGAAAGACCTATGGAGATAGTAGAAACAGAAGAAACTGTTGAGCCTATACCAGGTGAAGTAGATTCAGTATCAAGATTACAAGAAACAATTAAAGGAGATTTTGAAGGTGTACTTGCTAGGCAACAAGATGTAGCAAGAGCAAGAAATAATGCAGGNAGTATAGCACAGTCAATTATGCGATTAAAAGCATTGGGTGGATAATGGTTGCTNCTGTAAGCGTAAAAGATTTAGTAGAATTATTACAAAATTTTGGATTAAGTGATTCGTTAATTCCCCTGCTTATAATGACTGCATCATTTGAATCTGGTTTAAATAATGGTGTTATAGGAATAAATGATGATGGAACTAAAGATTATGGTGTGTATCAAATTAATGTAGAAAGGTTTTATGAAAATAGAGATAAAGAAAAACCTGATAAAACATTAAGATTGTTTTTTAACAAAATAGGTAAAGAATATACACAAGAAGAATTTATTGATGAATTAAATAATAACGAAAAGACTGCATCTAAATTTGCTGCACATTACATAGAGAGATTAATAGACAACCCAAAATCATTTCGTACAGAAGGTGACCCATTAAATAAGTGGAACGCTTACAAAGACCACGTTGTTGCTTTTACTAAAGGAGAAAAAATAGATAGAGATTTAGAAAGTGTTACTAATGCAATAGGTGCCTATGTAGATTCTTATATGCAATTAGAATCACAAAAATTTAAAAAACTATTTAAAACTGACACAAGTGTAGTTGATAGTGTGAGTGGTAACAATGGCTGAAGATAACACACCTACAAATGTAGTAGATGATGCAATCAAAAATAAAGGAACTATAACTAAATGGTTTAATGAAGCAATAAGAGAATATGATTTAGTTTCAGACACACCAACAGGGCGTAAAGATTTATTAAGGTATAGTGATTTTGAAGAATTTTTAATTACTAAAAAAGGTTTAAGTGCAGAAACAGCAGAAAAAATAATTACAGATATTAAGACAGGAGTTATTGCACAAGTAGATTTGGGTCCACCTAACCCAAAAACAGGTATAGCAATGTCTACTGGTATGGATGCTGTATATGCAAAAGAAATAGGTTTATTAGATATAGGAATTAGTCAAAATGTTTTTCGCGATTTTGGTGTACAAACAACTTTAGATAATATTTACACACCATCATTAACAGATGCAGAAGTTGCTGCCTATGAAAGAACCTATTATGATAGACAACCAATTCAAACAGAATTTTACAAAAGTTTAAGAGAAAGTGATGGACCTATTGAACTGTATTTAAGACACCTTTCAGGCGAAAATATGTCAGCTGACAGCGTTCGTTATAGAGGTTTAAATAGACAAGTTCCTGGATTTTATACAGAGCCTATAGGTGGTATAACAAGAGGTGAAATGGCGTCAGCACCTTCAATAAATCCAGTAGAAAATTATTATAGACTTGAAATAAATAAAGATAATTTATTAATTGATATACCAGGTGTTGATTTTTCTAATGAATTAAAGACAAAATTAGATTGGAATTTAATAGAGAAGGAATTAGGACTTACTTATTCTCAATTTGAAGATGTAAAACAATATCAACAATTTCATACAAAATTAAATATTTTAAGCAAAGATTTAGGAGTTGATGAAAAAAAGTTGTACACAACAATAAGAAAAGCAGGTTACGAAGGTACAGTAGGCTATGTAAATACACAAATAGAAATAGTTTTGTTAGACCCTAATGATGACTTAGGTTTAGGTAAAAAAGTAAATTTTGAAAACACAACGGCTGATGAATTTTTTAATAATAAAAATATAGTAAATCAACTAGATGAATTAAATATTAAACCTACAAGTGTAGTAGATGATGTAACACCTGCATCTGTTGTTGATGAAGCAGTTGAGTATATAGATAACTTAAATATAGACAATGTAATTAAAAAAGAAGTAAAAGATAAAATAGTTAAAGTAACAGGTCAGGCCTTTGGTGCAATTCCAATACCTGGTGTGGGTCAAGCTATAGATTTTTGGGAAACTGCTGTATTAGCAGTTGGTGCTGTTGCTTTAGCAGCAGGAGAAATAGATGAATTACCAAAAGTTATATACAACTATGGTTTAGATTTATATGAGTCAATTTTGTCAGGATATAATATACCATTTCAACCAGCAAAAAGAAAAGAATACAATCCTAATTTTGAAAGGATAAGTTCTGGTTTAACTTGGATAGATAAACTACAACCTACTTCATATGTTATAAATCCTGTAATAGAGCAGTTTCAAGAAACAGCAACAACAACACCAACTATGGAAATACCAGGATTTGGTACTGTTCCTGGGTCAGAATATTATCAACCACCAGTACAATCTACACCAGAAAGAGATAATATAAATACTATTATGACTAACTTAATGACAAACATATCTAATGCACAGGGAGCATATCCTATAACAGCAAGTGAAATGAGTTCATTTACTAGAAATCCAATACAAGTAGTTCCACAAGATACTGCTGATAAACCAGAAAAAGTAGAGTATGATAGTAAAGAGAAACAAAATTTACACGATATTTATGCAGAATTTTATAAAAATTTATCTAACGCAAGTGCAAGGATTCAGTAATGGCTGATTATGTATTTATAGCACAACCAGGATTTGAGAGAAGAATACTTGAAGACAAAGAAGAAAATAGAGTATTTGTAAACTCACAAGCAGAACTTGATTACTACACAGCTCAAAGAGCAGGTGGGCCTTTTGATGGTAGTTACTGGAAAGATGTAGGAAGTGCTGGTGTTATTACACAAGAAATTATAGATACACAAATACAAGAATCTGGTAAAACTATTGCACAAGAGTATGAAGATAAGCAAAATGCTGGTGATACATTGGTAAACCCTGATGTAGATTTTTCAACTTTAAACTTATATGGACCTGATGGACAACCTCCCAGTAATGATAATGCAGTAGATACAAACTTTGGTGCTGGTTCAACCAGTTTTAGTTATGGAAGATTTGGCGAAGAAGGAGCTACAGTAGCACCAATACCAACAGGAGCAGAGTTTTGGAATGTAGATGGTAATTATTACATTGTCTATTTTATTCCTGGAACAGGTACTCCAATATATTACGATTCTAGTTTAGATGATTTAAAAAATATATTTGGGCCTGTTGAATTTCCAGAGGTAGAGAAAAGTATTAAAACTCCTACTGCTGAACAATGGGCAAGTTCTATTAAATTTGGTGATGCACTAGAGTTAGCAAACCCAAATATATATGACCCAAGCCAAAGTCCCTGGGTTTCTTTTGTTGATACACTAGCAAAAGAAGCAGAGATAAGACCTTGGTTAAATGATAATGAAATGGTTTTGTTATTAGCAGAAGCTACATTAGAGGGTAGAACAGTTACAGATGCAGAATGGCAATCTACTAATTGGTGGAGAGAACATACACAAGAAGAAAGAAATTGGCTATTATTAGCACAATCCTCTACAACAGATTTTGCAGGTGAATTACCAGCAGATGCACAAAGAAAAAGAGATGATGATAGATTAGCTATAGAAAATCTTATGGAGCAATCTGGTATAGCAAATCCATCTGATGAGTTAATTAACTGGGTTGCACAAAGATTTACTACAGGAGTATGGTCAGAAGCATTTACTTCAGACCAAATAACAATACTTGCAGACCCTACATTAGATGCAGAAATAGATGAAAAATTAGATGAATTTATTACATCAGATGAAGTAGATTATGACACCACTAGAGCAGGTGAATCACAAGTTAAAAGGCTTGTGAAAGAATATTTAGGACCTGTTTTTGGTGCAAATATTACTGATATGCAAATAAATAAATGGGCAAGTATGGTAAGAAATGACCCAGATGCAGAGATAAATATTAAAGATACTTTGTTAAATATGAAAAAAGGTTTATATCCAGGTTACAATGATGAATTAACTTATGAAGAAATAGCTGCACCATGGCGAGGTTTTACAACTAACACTTGGGGTGGAACAGTTGATGAAACATCTAGTTTGTTTCAAGATGTTGTTAAGAGTAATGATGTAACTAAAGCAACTACATTATTATATGATGCAGGATTAAAAGATGGTGGTTCAGACAAGATTAAAAATCAAGTATTGTCTAGTATGGTAGGTAAATTTGGTGCTGGTGGGGTAAGGAGAATAATATAATGGATGAGTTTTTAAGACAGGCAAGAGCACTACTTCCTTGGTTGCCTGAAACATTAATACAGGTTTATGCTGATAGTTTTTCAGAAACACAAAATGCAGATATTGCTATTGCTGAAACAAGAAAAAGTCCAGAGTATAAACAAGTATTCCCTAAAAATATAAGAGATGATGGAACAGTAAGATTAAGCGAACAAGACTACGCAGCAGCAAAAGAAAGCTATGGTTTAACTGTAGAAGATTATGGATTAAATCCAGAATATTTTCAAGATACATTTGCTGATTTAATTGAAGTAGGTGTTGCACCTAATGAATTTAGAGCAAGAGTAGAAGCAGCAAGGTCAGGAATAACAGAAAATATTCCAGCAGTTAAAGAATATTACAGAACAAACTTTGGTATGAATCTAACTGACAATCAAATATTTGCATCAATTATAGACCCAACAGTAGGTGATGCAATATTAGAAGGAAGAATAACACAAGCACAAATTGGTGGAGAGGCACTATCTAGAGGTTTTGATTTAAGTCCAGATGAAGTACAGGCATTAGAAAGAGCAGGACTAACACAAGCACAAGCAAGACAATTATTTGCAGCAGCAGAAACAGAAGTTCCAAGATTAGCTGCATTAACAAGAAGATTCAGAGGAGCAGATGAAGAAGTTGCAGAGGGACAATTAACAGCATCAGGATTATCTGAAAGAGAAGGTTTTGATATTGAAGAATTTGTTGAAGCACAGGTTTTTGCATCTGCTGAAGAGAGAGAAGAAATTAGAAGATTAGAGTCAGAAGAAGCAAGTACTTTTTCACCTATAACTGGACCTGCTAGAAGAGGTCGTAGGGTACTAGGTTTAGTAGAAGAATAAACTTGACATACTATATATAGTGGTATAATAAAATTATCGCATAGTGGTAGTCTGCGAATATAAATTGACTCTGCACCTCCAGCTTATAACTGGCGTGTAAGCTGCGTATTACAATTCGCCTAGTATCTGAATAGCCCAGAAGTGGCTGACAATTCAAGTTATTCATTATTT
>JGI25128J35275_1000498_pt1 | contig 12271 bp, 8 predicted proteins | sample ETNvirenome_2_60_FD_35275 | JGI IMG/M metagenome (IMG submission 35275)
AGGGGTGTTAACACCCCTAAAATAAAAAACACGCCGCCTTTGCCTGACCAATACCCTAACAGCAATAACGAGCACGCAACGCCCCCCGCTAGCGCATAAAACAAGGTACTCATTTCAAGCTCAGCAAACGAAAAACCGGCAATAACCGCAACTATAATCGACACAATAAANCCCAGCGGTGCTTTATTAACTAGCGATAAACCAACATGAGCCTGTTCACTCATTTTCACTCTCCCAAAAAATGCCTTCATCTGAACTGTGCGTAGCACTGATAAAATAGCCAACCACTTGAACAAGCTGATCATTATAAAAAATAAGCGGCACTTGTGCACGAACCCAAGGAGCGACCTTCGCATCTTTAAACCAATGTTTGAGCGTATTTGACCCCGGCTTTTTAAGCGGCTTTATGCGCGCTTGCGGGCAATTAAACACCACTTTCACCTGCTCATCAGCCNTTGGCAATCGAATTCCTTTACCGGTTTTAAGTCTTAAAGTTCGGCCATCCGATAAGGTTACGGTTTCAAGATTTATATCACATGATTTGGGTATTGGCTGTTCTGTAACGAAATACCAGTAATGTTGATGGCGACGAACTTGTCCGCTCGCTAAACAGATTTTTAATTGGGCATCGGCCTGTGCGTTTAAGCCCTGTTCAATAATTTGCTTAAGCTGATTTTCAGAGGGCATTTGATGTGTAAATTGCTTGAGCCAGGCGCGCACAAGGTTTGCTTTACGCGTATCAGAAAAATCTTTAATCGCACAACAGCTTAATCCGCCGTGTTTATTTTGACAGTGTGCAAGGTCTGTTTCTGTGTATTCATCTAACAGTGATTGTTGCTGCTGTAATAAGCGAATACTGCGCGCAGCACTTTTCTCAAAGCCCTGAAAGCGGTCGTTTAAAACGGGGATCACCTGATGACGTAAAAAATTACGGTCAAAGCGCTCGTCGCTGTTTGAGTGATCTGTAATATGTTGAATTCCACGCTGTTCAGCAAATAGCTCTATTTGCTGGCGTGTCACATTAAGCAAGGGTCTAAAGCATACACGCCCAGATGACAACACTCTTTGCTGCTGCATTGCACTTAACCCTTGCAAGCCTGAGCCACGCTTTAGGCGCAAAAAGAACGTTTCAAGCTGATCATTTAAATGCTGACCTAGTAACAACACGCTGCCTTTTGGACTATGCGTATCGAGCGCATCATAACGTGCGTCTCGGGCTTGCGCCTCGAGGCTGGTTCGTGCTTGTGTTTCAATGTTCACTTTTATTGCTTTAAATGGCACTGCAAGAGAGCTGCATAACGTTTCACAAAATGATTGCCACTGCCCTGCATATTCACTCAAGCCATGATTTACATACACAGCATCNACACTCAGNGCCGTATTTTCACGGTGTAATTCAGCCATTAAATGCAAAAGCACCACAGAGTCGACACCACCAGACAAGGCAACAGTATACGCCTTGTGCCCCTTTGTAATTANAGGCTCAAGTTCTTTACGAAAATCGGTATAAAGTGGCAAAGTTAACATCGACTGGCACGCTTAAAATAAATTGCGTTGTATTATAAAACAAAAAAAGCCGCAAAAGCGGCTTTTTCATCATTATGCTAATTAGCAATAACCAAACGACATTAAACGTTTGTAACGCTGATCAAGCATTTCATCAAGTGACAAGCCTTGTAAATCAGCTAAATCGCGCTTTAGTTGATTTTTAAGGTTACGCGCCATTGCATCGTAGTTACGATGTGCGCCACCCAGNGGCTCTTCAATCACGTTGTTGATTAAATCTAGTTCTTTAACACGTGCAGCTGTTACACCCATTGCTTCTGCAGCGATAGGCGCTTTATCTGCACTCTTCCAAAGGATTGATGCACAACCCTCTGGTGAAATTACTGAGTAAGTGCTGTACTGCAACATGTTTACGCGGTCACCCACGCCTATTGCCAATGCACCACCCGAACCACCTTCACCAATAACAGTACAGATCGTCGGTACTTTTAATGCAGCCATCACTTTAAGATTACGTGCAATCGCTTCTGATTGACCACGTTCTTCNGCACCAACACCTGGGTATGCTCCCGGCGTGTCGATAAATGTCATGATAGGCATTTTGAAACGCTCAGCCATTTCCATTAAACGTAATGCTTTACGGTAGCCTTCTGGTTTTGGCATACCAAAGTTACGTTTGATTTTTTCAGCTGTATCACGCCCTTTTTGCTGACCAATAACCATGACTGGTTGGCCTTCAAAACGCGCAACACCGCCTAAAATAGCGGGATCGTTAGCAAAAGTACGGTCACCTGCTAGTTCGTCAAATTCCGTGAAAATGCGCTCGATGTAATCACGAGTATAAGGACGCAACGGATGACGGGCTAACTGTGAAACCTGCCAAGCACCTAACTCAGAGAAAATTTTCTCTTTCATTTCAGCGCTTTTTTCTTTTAATCGACTGACTTCCTCTTCTAATCCAAGGTCTAATTCGCCAGCGCGGCTTACATTTTGTAACTCTTCAATTTTTGCTTCTAATTCTGCGATTGGAAGCTCAAAATCAAGATAATTGAGGCTCATGCTCTAAACTACCTAATTAATTAAATTCTAGTTCTACATCTTGCGCCGCCATCAGTGATAACTTGTGAATTAAGTCATCACTAGGCGTAACACACCATTCGGTTCCTAACGTAATCTCAGCCAACGCATCAGGACGTTGATAGAATACTTTAATAGGACACGTGCCAAACTTATAAGGTTCAAGCACTTTTTGTAAATTATCGAAGAAGTTCGCCTCGATCTGCACCATATTCAGCGTCATTTTAATCGCTTTTATACGCTTTTCTCGCGCTTGAGCAATGGTGCATATGTCTCTGGCGGTCATTGTAATGCCACCGGAGAAGTTATCAAAGCTGACCTGTCCAGATATTACCAAGATATTGTTAACTTGCAGCATATCTTGGTACATTTCAAACTGTTCTGGGAATAAGCGTACATCAATACGGGCACTCTTGTCATCTAAAGTTACAAGACCCCAACGATTTCCCTTTTTATTTATGAGCGTACGCGCCGCAATGACTAAGCCTGCAGCGGTTGACTGCACATCGCGATTCGTTGGCTGCAAATCAACCAAACGCCCCGAAGTATAATATTTAAGCTCTTTTCGGTACTGATTAATCGGGTGGCCCGTTAAATACAGCCCTAACGTTTCTTTTTCACCGTCTAACCATTCGTTATCCGTAAGGTCTGGGGCTTTAATAAAGGCTTGTTCAACTTCGTCTGGCTCTGTGGCTAATAAACCAAATAAATCAGCCTGACCAAGCGACTCTGCTTTATGATGCTGGTCTGCCGCTCGCATGGCATCTTTTAAACTAGCTAACAATGTTGCGCGACCAGGCTGGGTTTTATCAGGGCCTAACTGATCCAGCGCCCCCGCATAAATAAGTTTTTCTACAACGCGTTTATTTAAACGTTTTAAATCAACGCGAGCGCAAAAATCAAATAAGTCTTTAAACGGGCCGCCTTCTTTACGCGCTTCTAAAATGGCTTCTACTGGGGCTTCACCCACCCCTTTAATCGCACCAATACCGTAAACAATTTGACCTTTTAAGTTAACCGTAAACTTGTACTCACCCGCATTTACATCAGGCGGTAGCAAGGTTAACTTCATGTTTTCACATTCGTCGACCAAGGTAACAATTTTATCGGTGTTATCCATATCAGCCGACATTACGGCCGCCATAAACTCGGCCGGATAATGCGTTTTCATCCACAGAGTTTGATACGACACCAATGCATAAGCAGCGGAGTGAGATTTGTTAAAGCCGTAACCTGCGAACTTTTCGACCAAGTCGAAGATTTTTATCGCTAGTTCGCCGTCAATACCGTTCTTTTCTGCACCTTCTTCGAAGGTTGAACGCTGCTTGGCCATTTCTTCAGGTTTTTTCTTACCCATTGCACGGCGAAGCATGTCTGCGCCACCAAGGGTATACCCTGCCAATACCTGCGCAATCTGCATTACCTGCTCTTGATACAGGATGATGCCGTAGGTCGGCTCTAATATTGGCTGTAAGCTTTCATGTTGCCATTGTACATCGGGGTACGATATTTCTTCACGCCCATGCTTACGGTCGATAAAGTTATCTACCATGCCTGATTGCAGTGGACCCGGTCGGAATAATGCCACGAGTGCAATCATATCCTCAAAGCAGTCGGGTTTTAGACGACGAATAAGGTCTTTCATGCCGCGCGATTCTAGCTGGAAAACCGCGGTCGTCTCAGCGCGGAGCAATAAGTCAATGCTAGGTTTATCATCAAGCGGGATAGCATTGATATCAACGGGGTCTTTACCTTCGCGCGCTAAACGCTCGTTGGTCATGTCGAGCGCCCATTGCAAGATGGTTAATGTTCTTAAACCTAAGAAGTCGAACTTAACCAAGCCTGCGGTTTCAACGTCATTCTTGTCAAATTGAGTTACCGGGAACTTGCCTTCATCGTCGCAATAAAGTGCAGCAAAATCGGTGATCGTGGTGGGTGAAATTACCACCCCCCCTGCGTGTTTACCGGCATTACGTGTACACCCTTCAAGAATGCGACACATGTCGATAAGCTCTTTTACTTCTTCGTCACCGTCATAGGCTTCTTGTAAACGCGGCTCTACATCAAACGCTTTCGCAAGCGTCATACCGGGGTCGCCAGGGACTAGTTTTGATATGCGATCGACAAACCCATAAGGGTGGCCAAGTACACGCCCGACATCACGAATAACCGCTTTTGCAGCCATGGTCCCAAAGGTGATAATTTGCGATACCGCGTCGCGGCCATACAATGCCGATACGTGATCAATCACTTCATCTCGTCTGTCCATGCAGAAGTCAACGTCAAAGTCGGGCATGGATACACGTTCAGGGTTCAAGAAACGTTCGAATAGTAAGTCAAATTCAAGCGGATCTAAGTCGGTAATTTTAAGTGCATATGCAACCAACGAGCCCGCACCCGAACCACGTCCTGGTCCTACTGGAATATTGTTATCCTTACTCCACTGGATGAACTCCATTACGATTAAGAAGTAACCCGGGAACCCCATTTGGTTAATTACATCAAGCTCGATTTGTAAGCGCTCATCGTATTCTACGCGCTTTTCTTTTCGCTCTTCTTCATCGGGGAATAAAAACTGCAATCGCTCTTCAAGACCATCTTTCGATACTTTAACTAAGAATTCATCGATTTTGAGCGAACCCGTTGGGTAATCGGGTAAGAAATAGGTGCCCAACTGTACGGTTACGTTACAGCGTTTTGCAATTTCAACGGTGTTTTCGAGCGCTTCAGGAATATCACTAAAGAGCTCAGCCATTTGCTCAGCTGTTTTTAGGTATTGCTGATCAGAAAAACGTTTTGGTCGGCGCTTATCTTCAAGGGTGTAACCATCATGAATTGCAACACGAATTTCGTGGGCTTCGAAGTTTTCAGGTTTTAAAAACACCACCTCGTTAGTGGCCACCACGGGCAGTTGTTCTTGGCTTGCTAATTCTACCGCTAAATGAAGGTAATCTTCTTCAAACGGGCGCTCAGTCCGAATAAGCTCAATATAATAATGGTCCCTAAAGTGTTGCTTATAGAAACTCACCACCGACTCAATCAGGCCGGCATTGCCTTTAAGTAATGCTTTGCCTAAATCGCCATCTTTTGCGCCTGATAAAATTATGAGGCCATTTTTGAGCCCCACCAGCCATTCACGGTCAATCACGGGACGATGAAAAACATGCCCGCGTTGATACGCTTTAGAGATTAATAACGTGAGGTTTTTATAGCCTTCGTTATCTTTGGCTAAAATAGTTATTCGGCATGGTTCATCTTCGAATTCTGGGCTTCGTAACCAAAAATCAGCTCCCACAATTGGCTTAATTCCAGCGCCATGTGCAGCCCCATAAAAACGCACCAAACCACATAAGTTCATCTGGTCTGTTATGGCCAGCGCTGGCATTTGTAGCTCTTCTGCTTTGGCAACGATTGGTTTTGTTTTTGCGAGGCCATCCACCATTGAAAAATCAGAATGAACACGTAAATGAACAAATTGCGGCGCAGGCATTAGCGTTGCTCTCCTTTTAACGCCAAAATGCGCTGCACAGGTTTAAAGCTTTTGCGATGCNCATTAATAGCACCATACTGTTCTAGTGCAGCAAAATGCGCTTTGGTNGGGTAACCTTTATGTCCTGCGAAGCCGTATTCTGGATAGCGTTTATCGAGTTCAATCATTTCGTCGTCTCGGGCCACTTTCGCAAGAATTGATGCAGCCGAAATCTCTTCCACTAAGCTGTCGCCTTTAACTACCGCTTGCGCAGGTATGGTTAATTGGCTAGGAACGCGATTACCGTCAATAAATACAAACTCAGGTTTTACACTGAGTCCTTCAACCGCACGGCTCATTGCCAGCATAGTGGCATGTAAAATATTAAGCTCGTCAATCTCGCTTGGGCTACAACGACCAATGGCATAACACAGGGCTTTTTCTTTNATTTCTGCNGCTAAAAGTTGGCGTTTTTTATCCGANAATTTTTTTGAGTCGGCNAGTCCCACAATCGGTTTTGTAGGGTCGAGGATCACCGCGGCGGTTACTACGTCACCAACGAGCGGGCCACGTCCTACTTCATCAACACCGGCAATATAATTTACATGTGGTCGATCAATCTGCATTTAGTAACTCCGCGACTGCTGTTGCAGCTTGTTCGTTGGCATTTAACCTAATTTCTTTATGAATCGCTAAAAAGCGTGCTTTTAGTTCACTATTATCTGAATTTAACATAGGTGTGAGTGCATTTGTTAAATTATCAACATTACATTCTGTTTGTAGGTACTCGGGGACAAGCTCTTCATCGGCCAGTAAATTCGGTAGCGAAAAGTACTTGATGTTAAAGGTAAACAGCGTTTTAAATATCCAATAGCTCATTGGCTTTATTTTATACCCTACTACCATTGGCTTTTTATAGAGCATGCCTTCTAATGTNGCGGTCCCTGAGGCAAGTAAAATCGCATCGGCAGCTTGCATAGCAAGATTTGACTGGCCNTCGAGTAACTGTAATTTTAAATGAGGGGCTGTTTTTTCTAGAATGTCACAAAACTGAGTTTTTCGTTTTTCGTTAACGAGTGGTACCACTATTTTCAGTGCTGGGTTTTCTGCCTGTAGTTTAGCGGCGGTCTGAATGTAAGTGTCACTCAAAAGACCCACTTCTGAGCCTCGGCTGCCCGGTAAAAGCGCCAATACTTTGTCTGAATCTGATAAACCGAGTGCATTACGCGCTTTGCTCTGATCATGCTCCAGCGCAATATCATCAGCCAGCGTATGACCAACAAATGTGCAAGGCACGTTGTGTTTGTCATAAAATGCTTTTTCGAATGGTAATAAAGCCAACACTAAATTAGTTGCTGCGCTGATTTTATGAATACGCTTTTCACGCCACGCCCAAACAGAGGGGCTCACATATTGAATTGTTTTGATACCCGCTTCTTTTAGCGGCTTTTCAACACGTAAATTAAAGTCTGGCGCATCGATACCAATAAACACATCAGGCGGATTATCTATAAAATGTTGCACGAGCTGTTTGCGAATTTTTAATAAGCGCGGTAAGCGCCCCAACACTTCAACCAGCCCCATTACCGACAACTCATCCATATCGAATAACGTTGTACAACCCGCAGCTTGCATACGCGGCCCTGCAATTCCTTCAAAAATAGCATCTGGGAAACGTACTTTAAGTGCTTTAATGAGCCCTTCACCTAAAATATCACCTGATAACTCACCTGCCACCAAGGCAATACGTAACGGCTTTGTTTGTTCTTTCATTCGTTGATAATTCGCAACTTTCTGCACTAATAAAAATGAGTTTACCGTGTTTTAGCAATCGGATAAATGTCACAGAGTTAATAAATACTAGAAATTAAAATTGCGATTAAAAGTTGCTCTAAAAGCCGTTTATAAAATAGATAAAAACAATGCCAGCACAGGGGGCTACTCACTTTTGAGTAAGTCAAAGGGGTTGAATTAGTAATTAATTACTTTCTTAAACTATAGATTAATCATTTGAAATATTTAGTTTTTATCTCTAACCTGTAGAATTAACGAACAATCGCTATCATATTAATTTCCTATTTTCTATTGACTAAAATAGATACAAGGTTAATATTCACGAAGTTTCAGTAATTACTGAAACTTTGAAAGATATTTTTTTTGTCGTGTCTACCGCACCCTTTAATAAGGAGCTAAACAATGATAGATGAAACATTTGTGGATCTATCGCGATTGCAATTTGCAATTACTGCCCTCTTTCACTTTCTATTTGTACCACTCACTATAGGTATGACGTGGATTTTGGTGATCATGGAATCCGTTTATGTGATGACAGGTCGTGAAATTTACCGTGATATGACTAAATTTTGGGGTAAGTTGTTTGGTATAAACTTTGCGATTGGTGTGGCCACTGGTCTCACTATGGAGTTTGAGTTTGGTACTAACTGGTCTTATTACTCTCACTATGTGGGTGATATTTTTGGCGCTCCTCTGGCTATTGAAGGGTTGATGGCGTTCTTTTTAGAATCGACCTTTGTCGGCATGTTTTTCCTTGGTTGGGAGCGACTCACAAAACGCCAACACCTTGCAGCGACCTTTTTAATGGCTTTAGGCACCAACCTTTCGGCATTGTGGATTTTGATTGCCAATGGTTGGATGCAGAACCCTGTGGGCGCAGAGTTTAACTATCAAACCATGCGCATGGAAATGACCAGCTTTGCGGAGCTAGTATTCAACCCCGTCGCACAGGTTAAATTTATTCATACGGTGTCTGCCGGTTATGTCGCGGCTTCAATGTTCGTACTCGGCATCAGTAGTTGGTACATACTCAAAGGTCGTGATTTGGCCTTTGCGAAACGTTCATTCTCTGTTGCATCAGGTTTTGGCCTTGCCTCTATTTTATGCGTTATTTTACTAGGAGATGAGTCTGGTTATGAAGTAGGCGAAGTGCAAAAAGTTAAACTGGCTACAATCGAGGCTGAATGGCACACAGAAGAAGCGCCCGCAGCATTTACACTGGTAGGTATTCCTGACTCTGAACAGCAAGTCACCCATGCTGCGGTTAAAATACCTTATGCGCTGGGCATTATTGCGACACGTTCGATTGATGAACAAGTCACGGGTATCAAAGATTTAGAAAAACAACACGAAACACGTATTCGTAACGGTATGCAAGCATACGAGTATCTCGAAAAATTGCGTGGTGGTGATGACTCCGCCGAGAACATTGCCAAGTTCGATACACTGAAAGCTGACCTCGGTTATGGTCTGTTGCTTAAACGCTACACTCCTAATGTGGTTGATGCCACAGAAGCGCAAATTCAGAAAGCGGTGAAAGACTCATTTCCGAAAGTGGGGCCCATGTTTTGGTCATTTAGGATAATGGTTGGCTGCGGTGTGATTATGTTAGGGGTCTTTGTACTGGCCTTTTACTATAACGCCAAACGCGTTATAGAGCATAAGCGTTGGTTACTCTGGGCCGCCGTGTGGAGTATTCCATTACCTTGGATTGCTATTGAGTTCGGTTGGATTGTTGCTGAATATGGACGTCAACCATGGGCTATTTCAGAAATATTACCCACATTTTTAGCAACCTCCTCGTTAACGGTAAATGATTTGCTGATCAGCATTACGGGCTTTATTGTATTTTACACCGGTCTAGCAACCGTTGAAGGTTGGTTGATGCTGCGCTTTGTTAAACAAGGGCCTAGCTCTTTGCACACAGGTAAATATCATCACGAACTCATTAAAGAAGACTCGCTAGCAGGCCAAGGAGTACAGTCATGATCTTTGATTACGAAACACTAAAATTAATCTGGTGGGTATTAATCGGTGTGCTCCTGATTGGCTTTGCTGTTACCGATGGCATGGATATGGGGGTNGCTATTTTGCTCCGCCTTGTTGGCAAAACAGATGTCGAGCGCCGAACCGTTATNAATACCATCGGGGCTCACTGGGATGGTAACCAAGTGTGGTTTATTACCGCTGGGGGTGCATTATTCGCTGCATGGCCTATGGTGTATGCTGCTGCATTCTCAGGCTTTTATTTTGCAATGATGTTGGTCTTATTTGCGCTGTTTTTCAGACCACTTGGGTTTGATTATCGCTCAAAAATTGAGTCAGCTCGTTGGCGAAATAACTGGGATTGGGGCTTGTTTGCAGGCAGTTTTATTCCTGCACTCGTATTTGGGGTTGCTTTTGGTAACTTGCTACAAGGTGTGCCTTATCATATTGACGATTTATTACGTGTAAGCTATCAGGGCTCATTCTTTGCTTTACTTAATCCATTTGCCATNGTTGCTGGCTTAATAAGTGTGCTTATGTTGGTTGGTCATGCGGGTATGTGGCTGCAACTTCGTACCGATGCAGACGTAGCCAAACGCTCAGCACAATATGGCCGATATGCACTTATGGCGTTTATTGTATTGTTTGCCTTAGCAGGTGTTTGGNTATCGCAAATTGACGGTTATACAATCGTCAGCATGGGCGACACTCAAGGCTATGCGAACCCACTGGCTAAAANAGTAACGCAGGCACCAGGTGCATGGCTTGATAACTATACAAAAATGCCNCTAACGATGCTTTTCCCAGCGCTAACATTTGTGATGGCGGCACTGGCTATTGTGTTATCTAAATTACAAAAGCCTGCGTTAGCACTTGTTTCATCAAGCATCATGTTGGCTGGAGTTATTTTAACAGCAGGCATGTCAATGTTCCCGTTTATTATGCCNTCAAGCAACAACCCTAATATTAGTCTTACTATGTGGGATGCGGTTTCGAGCCATATGACCCTCAATGTTATGTTTGTTGTTGCCATTATTTTTGTTCCTTTAATTTTAACTTACACGACCTGGTGTTATGTGAAGATGTGGCGAAAAGTCACTATCGCTGAAATCGAAAACAACACTCACGGTAGCTATTAAGGAGATTNAATTATGTGGTATTTTGCCTGGATATTAGGTGTTCTATTAGCCTGTACACTTGGGGTAATTAACGTGATGTGGTACGAATTTCATCAACATAAAGATTCTATCGCTGATGATGAGCTAGAGCTGTACGCGAGACTCAAAAACAACGATGACAACTAAACCCCGACCAAATCGCGCGCAGCAGCAAACGCTGCGCGCTTTTTTAAAGCAGTATAGTCAGTCCGCTTCTGGGCTNCTTAAATTAAGCATTAGTCTGGGCACTTTCAATGCCCTGTTAATGATTGCCTCTTGTTACCTTCTTGCNAACGCGGTTCATCAAGTCATGTTTGAACAAGCAAACTTGCAAGCTGTAAGCCCTTTATTATGGCCTCTNGCNGGGCTAATTTTAGTTCGTGCTTTGTTGGTTGCGCTAAGTGAACGCNTGAGTAACCTTGCCGCGTTAAAAATAAAAAACGTGATGCGAAATACATTGCTAGAAAAGCTCAGCAAACTTGGGCCAGCNTACAGTGAACAAAAAGGTCACGGCGCTACACTTAATACNTTACACAATGGTGTTGAAGCACTGCATCAATATTACGCCAACTATATTCCAAGTGTGGCTTACAGTGCACTTATTCCATTTGCGATATTAGTGGTGATTTTTCCAACCGATTACAAAGCGGGCCTCATTTTCCTATTAACAGCCCCGCTTATCCCATTTTTTATGATTTTAGTGGGCCATAAGGCTGAACAGTTAAACCAAGAGCGTTGGCAACAGCTAGCGGTACTAGGAAATTACTTTTTTGACNGATTACAAGGACTGACTCAACTCAAGCTCTTTAATGCAACCAAGCGTGAGCTAAATAGCATAAGTCAGATTTCTGATGATTACCGTGGTGCGACCATGGGGGTGTTNAAAGTCGCCTTTTTATCATCTTTCGCCCTTGANTTTTTAGCCACCATTAGTGTTGCCCTTGTTGCCGTTATTATTGGCTTTAGGCTGTTTTTTGGCACGCTCGACTTTGCCACNGGTTTTGTGGTGTTATTACTGGCTCCTGANTTTTATTTACCGCTTAGGCAAATGGGCACCCACTACCATGCAAAGCTTGAAGGTATCAGCGCTGCTNCTGATATGGTCGAGATTATTAATCACAGTGAAGCAGATGATCACACNGGTACATCCCCTCTCCCATTACCNCTTNAAGACATAAAANTAACCGCTCTCAGCTATCACTACCCCGAAACAAACGAAGGGGTGACAGATATCAATTTAACATTACCTAACACGGGTTTAATTGCATTTGTTGGCGAAAGT
>JGI25128J35275_1000502_pt1 | contig 12239 bp, 14 predicted proteins | sample ETNvirenome_2_60_FD_35275 | JGI IMG/M metagenome (IMG submission 35275)
GACCCAGATAACATCCCTAACGATGGTATCCCCGGTGCAGCAAGCCCTTACCCACGCAGTATTGATTTCCAACCTGCTTTCAACCTTTACCCAGACGTTTACGTCCTACCGGGTCAAGTTTGGGACGTTTTGGTCACTTTCTACAACGCAGGTGCTTTCGCAGCAGGAACATCAGTTGCTGGTGAACTAATGTGTTTCGTTAAATACACACTTTACGACGGTCCAGATGCTCTTATCGCTAACAAGTTGTTGGAGATGGGAATCAGTATCAACCCCGGAAACGTAGACTGGTATAAGCGAAGCCTACTTCAAGCACAGGCTTAAGCGTAATCTCGCCTTTTCCGAGTGATTCTCCCTCTGGGAGTATGACGGTCAAGCGAAAGCGTTAGGTGTTGCCAATGCAATTGAAGATGACTTCCACTAATACTGGAGTCGTTCTAATATGTGTCGGCACTGCTTTAACTGCTTATCACGCTGAGAAGTTAGTCGCTGAACAGTTTAAAGGTTCACAGATTAGAGGACACATTTCCCTTGCACTGCTCGGGTTAGTCACCTTTAGTATCGGCTGTAACTTAGTTGCTAATGGTATACATGACCATCTGGTAGCAAAGAGTTAAGTAAGTGGTTCGCTAAGCACAGGTTATGTTTGATGTCATCATTCCGATCTATCGGATTGACCCAGCATTGTTTAAACGTTGTGTAGATTCTGTCTTCGCACAGAGTTTTGATGACTATACTGTTTGGGTTGTTGATGGCACACCTACTGATGCTGACACTTACGCTGGTTGTATGCAACTTGTGGAAGAATATGATAACCACCCCCGGTTTAATTACTTCCGACAATCTGGAACTGGAGTCTCCCAAGCCCGTAATGAAGCCGTAACTTTAGGTAGTTTACCCTTTATTGCATGGTTAGATGGAGATGATTATTGGTATCCTGAGCATTTAGCCGAGTTACACAGTTGTATTACTACCACCAGTGAAGACCATGTTTTATGGTGGAACGCTGGTGACGTAACTATTAAGTTCACTACTACTCGTGGTAATACCTTTGAATCTGCTAAAAACTTCAATTATCACCCTCACCACCCTACTTGGAACCCTAAATATCACGGTTTACACTTCCGTTTAGATGCCATTGTTTTTCCAAGCAGTGTCGCAGTGCGTCGTTCACGCTTTGAAGAAGTTGGTGGATTCTTAGAAGAAGTCTGGTTAGGAGAAGACCAATTGCTCTGGTATCATCTTTGTGGTGATGCTCGTCATGATGACAAAGTATATTTATCTTACCAAAATGATTTCGTGGGTGTTTACCGACAGCATGATGAAGATTACTTTGACAAAGGTCAAAATCCATGGCAAGATCTCTATGGTGATGAAGCCCGAGACAAATGTGATGCCGATTTGAAATCTAACTATCTAACTTATTGGGGTCCTTTAGCCGACTGGCAACAACCAGATGATATAAATGATGAGGAGTGGCACGATATAACTACTTATCGTTTAACCGCTTCCACCAATCCAGTGTCAATTGAAATAGATTGATTACAGTTATTTTGGAATCCTGATACCTACATATAGGTGATGACCAAACTCTATAATATGTCCAGTCCTGACAAGCCCACTAAAATCATCGCCCCACCCTTAAACATCGCTGGAATAGATATAGATGTAGAGGCTGTTAAAGACGCTATGTTATACATTAATCATAACACTGGACATGATATGGTAGACCGACAAGTAGAAGAGTTTATTCTTTCTAATTCTGGTGATGGTTATGTTGAATCTAAACAATTAGAATATAGTGGCCGATCCTATGTTGGTTGGGCACATAGTTTAATGACTATTTGTGAAAAGTATTATGAAGTAGAAAAGGTATGTTCCTACAATGGCCGTGGCACTGCCGAGGCTAACCCAGTATATTTAGATGAAAAAGTAAGGAGTCGTGATGGCACTGAAACTATTATCAAAGTCCCACACCGTCAAACCAGATTTTTACGACACCGTGAAAATGGACACCCATTAGTATTATATTTTTATCCTTATGATATGTATGAAATTGATTGCCGAGTATACTTCGGAACCAATTCTAATTATAATCATGTAGAGTTTATGGAGGAAGTTAGTGCTCACTTCAAGACTGAAGGTATCTATAAAAATGCAGTTATCAACGCTGATTATACCTTTTTAGAAGTTCCTAAAATGGATTGGGGCGACATTGTTCTAACTAAAGACCAACAAGCCATGATTGACCGTCATGCTATTAACTTTTTGGATCGGTTAGANGATTATAAAGAATTAGGAATGAGAACCAGTCGTGGATTACTTTTATTAGGNCCNCCCGGAACAGGAAAAACTCTGTGCTGTAGCATTCTTATTAACTTGTGTAAAAAATGCACTATTGTTTATGTTTCCAGAAATGCTATTCAAGAGCGAGGACAAATTGATGAAATCTATGGCTTAGCCAGAAAATTAGCACCCTCTTTAGTAGTGGTAGAAGATATTGATACTCTCGGTGGTATTGACCGTGAGCAAGGTGACCACCCACTCTTAGGAGAGTTCCTCAATTGTTTGGCAGGTGTTGAAAAGAATGAAGGAGTTATCACTTTGGCTACTACAAATTATGCTAACCATTTGGACTGGGCTTTGGCCGACAGACCCGGCAGATTTGACATCCGTGTTAATTTTGACCACCCTGATGTGGCTGCCCGTGCCCTGATTTTAGAAAAATATTTAGATAAGTGTCGCACTGATGCTTTGGATTTGAAGTCAATGGTAAAAAAGACCGATGGATGGTCTGGTGCTTACCTTCGGGAGTTAGTAAACATCGCTATTATGCTCTCTGCAGATGCAGATAAAATTATTACTCAAGAGATTTTCGATCAGGCTCACAAAGAATTAACTGAGATGAGGACTATGATTGCCAAAGAAAGAGGGCGTAGTCGGAAAGAAGATAAATCTGAAACCGACATTTTCTATGGTTGAGAAAAGTATATATAGCGGCGTAGCCTAAATATACACATGGCTAAAGCCCCCGTTGTCACTGAATTACCACTACAATCTGTTAGATTCCTTTTCGGAACTATGGTAGACCTAAGAATGCTACCCCAAGTTTTAGAACAAACTGGCCGAGCCGAAATTGGTGAGTTTAAGTTAGTTGCTCACTTCCCTGCGGATGAAAAAGCAGCCAACAATGAGGCTGGATACTTGGCTCGCCACAAAGGATTCCGTGGCGGAGATTACAACACCTATCATGGCGATCCCTATACTCTTGATGAAATCAATTGGGACGCTACAGGCCGTGCAGGTGTGCATTTAGTTACCAAAACCAAGTATGGGCAAACTGTAGAGTTCCCGACCATACCTGATAAAAATGATACTTCTGAATTAATGCTTATCGTTTCAGAATATGTAGAATCTATTAAAACTCCTCCACTTATTGTGCGTTGTAGTGGTATTGGTGGCACAATTTCGCCGTTAGGTAACAAGAAATATTCCTTAAGTTTAACTACTGGTGCAACCAAGTGTCCTACTTCTATTAAAGATCACGTTCCTAAGAAATACCATGCTGAAGATATGGATATTATACCCTATGTTGGCGGTGCTGAGATATTTAGTGCCGAAAGTCTGTCTCCGGCTCAACAAGATTTCATTGGACAACAAATTGCTCGTCAAATGCAAGGCTATTACCGCACTGGAGTTATTGGTGTAGACCCTGTTATCGGTGCTTACCCTAATGGCCCCATGAGTATCGCTAAGCGGACCCCTGAAGCCAAACAAGACTTCTTCCGTGAACCAGCAGTTCAGGATGAGGATGGCTTCTGGAACAAGGGTCCTAACCGATGGCAGGCCCATAAAATTGCTAAGGGCGTAGCCTACGACCAATTAGAACGTGCTCAAAGCCGTGGAACTATGCTATCTGCCGAGTCATCTAATAATTATATTTTCCGCCGTGANAACGAGTTGGAAAAAAGCATTGGAGTAACGGAGAGATACATTGATGATGGAAATCCAAACACTTATGAAGAAAGNGCAGCATATGANAGACTTAGGAGAATGGAAAAACAACGTGAAGAATTAGCCCAAGTTGATCTTAGTGCTGAAGATTACGCTGCTGAATCCTTACTACTCTGTTCCGAACACGATGATTACTTTAATGCTTGTGGCTGTGGAACTAAAACTATGAACGCTCCTTATGCGGGCCGAGGTTCTCTTATGGACATTGGAAAAGACACAGGATTAGGTAGTTTCACCCCCGGCGAATTAGCCACTTCCAGTGCTATTCATGGTGACTTTGACCAAGCCTCACTTAACTATTCAGGACATCAAAACCTTGAAGTTCGCAGTGCAGAATACTTTAACGCTGTTTCCACGGCTGCACCTAATCTTAACCGTGAAAAAACCAATCTTCGTGCCGCTATTCGTGAAGAAATAGATCCTAACTTTGAATACTCACAATGCGTCTGGGGACCTTATTCCCTTCGTGCGGAAGGTGCCAATACTAATAAGTTTTACATGGTCTTTGTTTACAACAACGGCAAGGGCGTATTCCGTGCTCTCGGTGGCTACGGCGGTTTAGCACAAAGTCCTCGTTTGTTTGATGTTATGACTACTCGTGACCAAGCCGCAGCCATCGCTGCTGCTACTAAGAAACTCAAGGCTAAAGAGCGCAAAGGTTACTTTACTTACAAGTCTGAAGAAGGCAACGCCCCAATCCAAGACCCAATGGAGTTTGGAGAAATGGCAAATTGGACACCGCTGGATGGAAGCGAAGGTCTAAAGCGAAAGCGAGCCGAAGCCATACAAGTAGAAAATGTCATGGGCGGAAATAATACAAAAATGATTTATGTTTCAACTCGTGAAGCCGCCGTAGAAGAAGCGGAAAGATTCCTTAGATATTACTTCCCCGAATGGCAGAAATATACTTATCACATCCATGAAACAGACCAACCTGACAGATGGGAGATGGTCTATGGAAGCCTTGGTCAAGGTCAAGAAGCATTTCTTCACGATGTCGTGAAAGACGCAGAATCCAATTTTAATAAATTGGCTCGCAAGATTTCTATGCAATACCAAGACAAAGGTAAATCCAAAGAAGAGGCTGATGAAATCGGTCGTCGCACGGCTTACACTATCGGTGCCAAGAAATACGGTAAGCGTGGTATGACACGCAAGGCTATGGCCGGTCGTAAATCTGCAGAAGATATTCCTGTCTGGAATGATGGTATTGTAGAATGGGAAACATCAGGACCTATGTCACCCACAGGTAGTGGATATTCCTCTGCGTCAGCACCACCTACAGGTGTGATTGCAGGCCCCGGCGATACTTTCCTTAATTATACCGAAGCCCAAAACTATTTAGTAGAAACTTCTGGTGGACTTTGGGGTGCCGAGCACTTTGAAGCCATGGCCAGAATTGATCCTAAGAATGCTCAAGATGTTAAAAAGGTAACAGATGCTCTTAAGCAACGCTACAAGGGAATTAAAATCAACCGTATAGAATATATTACCAACCGTAAAGGCAGTTCTAACAAGTATCACGTTTTCGCTTTTACTAACCGTGGCGTTTTCAACGGCTATGGTCGTATTGGTAAAACTATGACTATCTATGGACCTATGTCTGAAACTCAAGGAAAAAAGAAGATGGATACTAAAATGCGTCGTGGCGGATACAAAGAACAGGTGTGAACAATGCAATACTTCAGCGATGAACAATTAGACGATATGTTTCGTCTTTTAGATTTCGATCAGTTAGAACAACTGGGCTATAAAATGGATATTTATTCTCCCGATGAATTAGAAGATTTCCTGATTACTATTGAAGAAGAGTTTTCGGAATTAGACCGTGGGGACAAAATCGCTGAACTACGACAAATCGGTGCTTTTGACGATGATTATTTAGTTGATGAAGTCAAGATGGGTGCTGAATCGGCAGAAGAAGATTATGAATATGGTTGCGACAACTGTGATAAACCTGCCAAGTATAACTTCCAAGATTCAACACTTCGTTGGGAAATTATTGATGATGATTTTGCTGACAAACCGATGTATTCTGAAGACTCTGGGTATGGGCAAAATGATTTCTATTGTGGAGATTGCGCTAAGAAATATGAAACTTCAAGATTCTTCAACGCAGATACTTCTATGAGTGCTGAAACCAAGCGTGAACGCATGAAGCGTGAGAAAGCAGAACGAGAAATGGACGATGCCGCTACGGATGTTGATTATATGAGAGAACACTATTCTGAATCTGATGCATATATTTATGCTTACAACGATGGACACCGAGATGGTCGTGATACTTCAATAAACTACAAGCCCTCTGCTTCTGACAAAGAAATTACTACTTTTAAGAAAATCTTTAAGCAAGCCGAACATTTTGCTGCAGATTCACCCTTCAATACTCTGCTCATGATTCGTGAAGATATAATTATTGATGATGAAGAAGATTTTGATCGTCTTTTATCTATCTACATGTCTTTAGAATCAGATATTGCACAATTATATCAAGAAACTGATAATCCTAAACATCCACTCTTGGCAGAAATGATGCGCTACCGCAACCGTATTGCTAACCGTTTAGATGAACTCCAAGAAGAAGTAGCCATTCAAGATACTATTGAAATGGATGCTGAAAACCGTCGGGTTCTTGCAGACCCTACTGTTCCCATTCAACTACAACAACCACTTCGCACAGGATATAAATTAGGTTTGGGTTGGGTTGCTGCCGCACTTACCATTCCTTTGGCCCTTGTAGGTTTAGGTGCCATCTACAACCAAGAATAAGAGTAAATATAAATAGTCGTAAGGAGAAGTGAATAATATGTCAGCAGTCACTGAAGGTTTAATGATTGGTATTCCAATCGCTCTGGTAACTTTCGTTGTAGGTAGTTATATTAAGGGCAAAATGAACGACAGTAGCGAGGCTACTGAAGAAACTAAAGAAGCCCACACTGAAACTGGAAAGGATCATTTAGTCAATAACTGGGGAACTATTCCTGTCATTGGCACCGACCGTGGAATCATGGGCGGACAAGCCGTAGGACAAAATGTTAACTATACTTATCCAGTAGGACAAACTCCTAACAATAGTGAAGACACCGTGCGTTCCGATTGGACTGCTTATTCTTATACTCTTATGACTACTGAGCCTATTTTCGGAGCAAATTACTTCGGACGTGCCGTTGGTGCCAACTGAAAGTATAAATAGTTGTAGACCGAAGGTATTACTATGGTAGACTTCGCATCATTACGAAACCAGATTCTATTTGGTGAGGGAGATGAAACCCCTCGTGAACCCTCTACTCTTGAAAAAGAAGCCCTTGAACCGAGCACAGGTATTCCTTTGTTTCTTGGTGCAGGCACTTTAGCCTTCTGTGGATTAGACAAGGCTAAGTTTGATGTTCTCGGTGCTCATCGCACTATTGTGGCTATTGCTTTAGGTGTAGCCCCTCTCGCTTACGGTCTGGGTCGTTTGACTCGTGGAAATCAGGCTCAAACTGAAATTAAGCGATACGAATCGTTGTTAGAAGCCACTCAAAATGCTTACGAAAACGAGATGGAAAAAGAAGATGAGCAAGAAAACAATGCCGAGCAAGTAGAACAACAGGCTTACTTAGCCGATGATGCACACTATCTCTTTGAGCCAATCGCTACCGCAGATCATGTAGACTTCGGTGGCCATGGTGTTTACGGTGCTGCCGTAGGACAAGAATCCTTTGGATTTGGACCTTCTGCTGATTTATTTGCACCACGAGCCTCTTTTGAGCAAAAAACATTCGGTTGGTGATTAAATGAAGTATAGTTTTTACTGTTTACCACTTAAACAAAATGTTAAAGCCAAAGTTACTGGTATTGTTAAGAAAAAGTCTTTCGGTATCAAGGGTGAATACAAACACAAAGGTAAAACTTACAACTGTCACAAAGTTTGTTCCAAAGCAGAAGCAGAACGTGTTTCCCGAGAATCTGGTATAGATATTACCTATCCCGGAATGGAAGAAGCCAAGGCTTCTGAAAACGTAGCCGATGCCGTAGACGCACCTGTAGCAGTTGAAAACGCTGATGGTGTAGAAGAAGTGGCTATGCTGGGTGACGAAACTTTCCAACCTGATGGCAACGGTCGTGTTATCGGCAGTAATTCTGCTTCCATGACAACCGCCACCCCGGGCACTGATGCCGTAATAAATATAAATGCTACGCCATTTAACGGTGAAGATGACGATGATAACATTGGACCTATGAGCATGGCTTCTGAAGTTGATACCAGTCCCGATCGCTTACCCGGCGAAAGCACAAAAGAAATGATGAAGCGTCGTGATACTCCCGAGTATAAGGCTGACCGAAAGAAACGTCAAAAAGCCAAGCGAGAAGATGTTCAAAAGACGGCCCCTTACCTCAAGGTTAAGGATTACGAAAAACATACCACTGGAAAGAGTTATGTTCTGGACGTAGGCTTGCCTTCTAAAGTTTTACTACATATGAAGGACTTGGAAAACTCAGGTATGAAAATTGATGAAATTGATACCATTCAAGTTCATTCCCAAGAAGGAGGTCGTTTCCCAATGGTTGTTGATAATAGATTTAAGGGCTGGCAGGGCTTTGATGCCGAAAAGAAAAACTGTGGCTGTGGTCAAGACCCATGTATTACTTATGGTGCAGAATGCGGCACTAAGCGAGCCGAAGTAGAAATAGAAGATAAAGATATTCCCGATAACTTTGAAACTTTCACTCTTTCCAAAGATTTGTATCGTCGTCTCACGGCTCACAGCGATTGGAAGGACATGGTAAATGAAGGTCAGGTCAAGGTTTATCGTGAAGATGATGGTATTCATGTTAGCGCAGGTGGTCCTTTTGCCGACGATGTGTTAGATATGATTATTGAGTCTCAAGAGTTCCCCAGTATGGGCGAAGATAGTTACTTAGATGATAGATTTATGCAAGATTTCCAAAGTGAAAATACCCGTCTTAAACGTAATGCTGTAGTTGCTACAGGTATTGGTGCCTTGGGCTTAGTAGCCGCCGTTATGCTTTTAAATCGTTTTGCTAAGAAGCAGGACGAAGAACCATCCGAAGATTAAGTATAAATAGTCGGCTGACACTATTATATGTATGGCTGGCTATGGAATTACCTGTGACCGTGGAGACTTATATAACCGAAAGTGTTATGTTCAAGATCCTTCAGACCCTTCTAAGAAACAAGAAATTATTGGATACACTGCTGGTGGAGATCCTATTTCTAAAGCACCCTCTACAGTTCCATGGATGGCATGGACACCTACAGTAACTACTTTAGACCAATCGGGTAATGCTTATCAACCCTATGGTCAAGCCGGTATTCCCTACACTCAAACTGGTTCCACTATGAAGTGGATGCCTTCCAGCGGTGCAGATATGCAAGATTATAAATATCTTGATGAATCTATGCCGGGTTCTTTTTCTCGTTGGATGACTGAAAACCGTCTTTGTAATCCTTTGTGGTCTAACGTTTTCGGATGCCGAACTTCGGATGATCCTTCCGTAGTAGCCGGAGAAGCAGAAAGTTATTCTGCTGATGAAACGCAAGAAATTGATGGTATGCAAGTAGAGCCTGAAACTTCTGTTGCATGGGCACCTTTGGCAGTAGCCGGTGTTCTCGGTGCAGGACTCGCATTCATGATGAGGTGAGTTTCTTATGGTAGGCCACGAGCAAAAACATATTGAAAATAAAGTTGAGGCTGAGGCTGATGCTCAAACCGAGCAACGCCGTAAAGCGTGGCGTGGTCTTTTAATTCCCGCCGTAGGTTCGGCTGCTTTCTTTACTTCTACCCTGTTGGGTATTACTCGCACCTATCGTCAGTATGGTTGGCCATCTGATGCTTTCGGTTGGACTGATTATGCTTTAATGAGCATCCCCTTTGTAATCCTTGCTCTCGGTCTAACAGAAGAGATCAAGGAGGCACAAGGATGATTAAACTTTCCACCTTGTTAGATTTAATTTCTGACCGTCAACTTCAAGAGTATGTGGCTTGGTTAGAAGCCCACCCTGATTCTGATGAGGAAGAGTCTATTGCCTATCTTATGGATATTTTAAACAATAGTCAAGTAGACATACTTTTAGATAAAGATTTTAAGGCTACTCCTTATTCCAGTTGGTATGGTGCTTGTATTACCCCCGATGGCAGATGTTTTGAGGCTACAATGAGTGATTGCAGAGTCCTTGGAGGACGGTTTCAAGGCCCCGGCACTTCTTGTGGTGGACATTATACTAAACCCGTAATGTATCAAAGCGAAGATGAAGATGCTTGGGGTGATGCTTATGATTCTTATTATGATCCACAAATGGCTACTGAGCAGGCTTACGAAGGCTGGTCTGAGGATTGGGTAAGTGGTTTTTCCGATGATGTGTTAAATATATATATCGCCCTCACTGGCGACGAAGATTCCACCCAGCAAGACGCAGACCAATGGTATGACAATTTGACGGAAGAAGAAAGAGAAGATATTTTATCAGATACAGATAATTCTCGGTTAAATAGTGCTATTGATGACATCATGGATAACTTATTATCATCATGGGACGACCAATTCTTGGCTGAATACCACGCTCCACCGGGGAAAGTGTTTCACGACCCTGCGGCTGCCCGAGACCCTCGGTTGAAAAATGATAATCCTCCTTCTTCGGTTACCCAATATCTGAAGAAACATCCTGAAGTAGCCAATCTTTATGATGACGATGATGCTTCCGTCATGTTAAAAGGTATAGTTATTGGATGTCTAATCGGGGCACTGGGAACCATTTTTGGAAACCTTGCGTCCGAGATGATTATGGATAAGTTTAAGATTACTCCGCAATTCAAATGGGATCAGTGATAGCATGACATTACCCAAGGCCAGTAATTTAGTTATAGGTATTACCTTTGCTGCTTTTATGGCTGAAGCCTTGATTCATTACCAATTAGGTGCATGGCAGGACGATGGTCCTATTCAATATCCACAACTGGTTTTTCCAGATGCTAAAGACTTTTTCTCTATGGTAGTTATCGTCGGTGTCTTTTCTTGGGCCAGTGCTTCTGCAATTGCTTACTTTGGATGAAGATATAAGTAGGTGCCCTAACCATAACTATCATGGATGAGGCTACGCTCTGGTTAGAATATTTAGGTTCTAAACGGAATGATTACCTCAAAGACCGTAAAACCAACTTAGGTTTGGAATACGATGCTGATCGGCAAAGATGGGATGCCATTATTGAACGTGAATGGGATGTGATGGCAGAAAGATTGGCTGCAGGAATTGGTGTAGAGGACCCTATTAAACAACAAATGGGAGAAGATTTCTTTGAACGTAAACTCATGGAACAATTAGAAGATGTGCATCAAGTGGCTTCCGAGTTTCATGAAATAGAGTTTAATGAAAAAGTTATGCCCTTCGTTTATTATGAGGATTTTATCATGTTAGCACAACAAGGTATATTTAGGTTGGAAGAGTTTGCCTTAGATAAGGGACGCAAATGGGAGAAGAAAGTTCGGGAATTATTGTCATCATATGATTATGAAATCGTAGGTTATATAGATTTATTTGAGGAGGTTTATTTACATGTCATCAAAAAGTGATTGGGAAGATTTTAGCAATATGAATGATTTTATCTCTGCTAAGGCCATGATATTGTTATCTATTTCTTTGGCATTAGTTACTCAGACTATAGCCCAGATAGTAAATCCTTCTGCATGGTTAAATTATCAAATGTTGGCATTCATTATGTCTACTAACTTGGCTGCAGTTATCTTGGCTATCTTTGCTCAACGCTCTGCAGAACGTATTTCTGCCAACACCGCCAAAGCATTTACTCCCGAGTTTTATCGTGGGACTGCTATTTTAGCAAGTTTCTTTAGTAAATTAGAAGAGATTTCCGAAGAAAAAGGCAGCAGCATTGATGAAAAGTTAGACGATTTGGCTCCACGAGTCCATGATTTCTTATTGTCTAATGATCCGTTATCTGTGCCACCCGAAATAGATTTAGAACCTGTTCCTGAATGGACTGACGAGGATGAATTGTTCCAATGATGCAGGAAGGGGGACTTCCCTCTCAAATTATAAATAACAGACCGCACAAGGTTAGTATGGATATGTCTCGTCTCACCTTAGTGCAAGCCCTTGTTTTCACCTTATTTATCGTGATGGCAATCTGTGGACTGTGGTTAGGATATATTTGGCAAGATGGTATGCTCGGACCTGTTGAAACCCAAGATAGAATAGATGAAACCTT
>JGI25128J35275_1000505_pt1 | contig 12228 bp, 11 predicted proteins | sample ETNvirenome_2_60_FD_35275 | JGI IMG/M metagenome (IMG submission 35275)
TCTTTCGAAGACTTAAAACCGAAGTTTTACTTAACTCTCTGCTACGTTGTTCAGCGTCTTTCGTTGCTGCCCGCCGTGTCAGTGGATGCGCATTATAGGGAGATGGATTTTTTACGCAAGCACTTTTTTGCAGAAAACTACTAAAAACTTACCTTTCGCGCAAAAAAACAAGCTAAAGGCAGTAAAAAACACAGTTTACTGTACAAAATACAGCCAACTTTTCTCGAGAGGATCTTAAGTATTATCGAAATTAGGTAATAAGCAAGTTTTAAAAATAAAAAAAGCGCCCTTATTTAAATGACGCTTTCTTTCATTTTCTAAATATTAATACAAGATACTGTAGAGTTTACGACGATACTTTGAAGCTAACGCATCACCATCTGGTAATGAAGCAATAATTTCTAGGTATGTTGGTTTTGCATCTGCAAAGTTTAGATCTTTCTTAAGTACATTAAACAATAACTCTAATGCTTCTTCTTTGCGCCCTGCTCCATTAAATGCATTACTTAATTCCAGCTTTATTTCTAAATCGTTCGGGTACTTTTCTACTTTTACTTGTAACGCTTTTATCTCTGGTGAGTCTGTTGCTGCCAATGCCTGCTCACATTTAGCTTTAATGTTTGTAAAATAAGCATCGCGCTCGCTTTCATCAACTGAATCTAATAAAGCTTGCGCATCATCTAATTTATGAATTTGAATACAAATATCCGCGAGCACTAATTTTACGCGCGTATGACTTGGGTCTAGCTCATACGCTTTCTTGGCATAATTAAAAGCATTGTTTAGATCTTGATTAATTAAGGCTTGTTTAGCTTGTTCAAGTAATAACTCATGTTGTGCAGGTAAATGCTTTGCAAGTGCATCACGAATTTGCTGCTCAGACTGTGCGCCTGGCAACATATCAACAGGAGCAGCATCTTTTAGCAATACTAATGTAGGCAAAGCTTGCAAGCCAATTTGTTGTGCCAATTGCGACGCCAGCGCTTGCTCCACATCACAGTCTAGTGTTGCTACTAATAAATGCTCACCATATTCGCTGGCTATTTTCTCTAAAATTGCAGCTTGCTGATGACATTCTGGGTTTTGTGCAGAATAAAAACTAAGTAGCACTAGTTTTTCTGAAGATGTTTCACCCAATGCTTGCTGCAGATTCTGCGGTGTAAGATTTATCATATTGTTCATGTGATCGATTGCACTATATATTCATTTAGGTTTNTATATGGTGACGAACATAACAATTACAAGCCCACTCAGTCGAGGTCATTATGAAATTATCGCGCATATGTGCTGCATTAGTACTCCTTAGTCCACTTGCTCACGCCGCATCATTGGATTTAAATCTAACGCAATCAATGCCAAATATCGAAAAGCTTTATTTAGATTTACATCAAACACCCGAATTGTCTTATCACGAAAAGCAAACAGGTCAAAAACTAGCAAAAGAACTTAAAAAGCTTGGTTTTACTGTGACTGATAATGTGGGTGGTTACGGGGTTGTAGGCCTTTATAAAAATGGTGAAGGCCCAACTATCATGATCCGCACAGATACTGACGGATTACCTATTGTTGAACAAACGGGAAAGCCTTACGCTTCTAAAGTCACTGTGAAAAATGACAGCGGTGCGACTGTTGGTGTGATGCATGGTTGTGGCCATGATATCCATATGAGCTCTTTTATTGGGACCGCAGAGCAATTAATATCTCACAAAGATCAATGGCAAGGCACGCTAATGATGGTAGCACAGCCCGCTGAAGAAGTTGGTGGCGGTGCAAAAGCCATGCTAAAAGAAGGACTTTTCTCTCAATATCCGACCCCAGATCATGTCATTGCGCTGCATGTTAGTGCGAGCGTCCCTGCGGGGAAAGTGAGCATGAAAAATGAATATACCATGGCCAGTGTTGACTCTGTAGATATCACTGTAAAAGGCAAAGGGGGCCATGGTGCTTACCCACATACAACAATTGACCCCGTTGTTATCGCTTCGCGCATTGTTTTAGCATTACAAACAATAACGAGTCGCGAGCTTTCTCCATTAGAACCCTCGGTCATTACTGTTGGCTCTATTCATGGTGGTTCTAAACATAATGTCATTTCTGATGAAGTAAAACTGCAATTAACACTTCGCAGCTATAATCCCGAAGTACGTTTGCAGCAAATTGCGGCGATTAAACGAATTAGTAAAGGTATTGCACTGAGTGCTGGTTTGGATGAAAGCTTAATCCCAGAGGTATACGTTCATGAAGATGAGTCTATTCCATCAACTTATAATAACCCCGCACAAACAAATGTTGTACGTAATGCGATTTCCAGTGCACTTGGTGAAGAAAATGTACTTGATGCAGATGCAGTAATGGCAGGTGAAGATTTTGGTTTGTATGGCCGTACAGAGCACCATGTCCCTATCACGCTATTTTGGTTAGGGGGTGTCGAACCTAACCAGTACAATGATGCAATAAAATCGGGTAGCACTTTACCTTCACTGCACTCCAGTAAATTTGCGCCAGATTATAAAAAAGCCCTACCCACAGGAATAACTGCGATGAGCAACGCCGCTGTCGCATTATTCAATCAATAACTATTTTAAGGCTAAGCTGGCTTAGCCTTAGATTTTGCTTTTCTTTTAAAACGCCGCTTAGGTGGCGTTTTTGGTAGTTGCGCAAATACCTGGCTATCGCAGTGTTTGGCTTGTTCTACAAGTTGTTGCAATTCATCAAGTAGCGGTGTTAAAAATTGCTGATAACTCATTTGCTGTTCAGCAATGTTACTCAAAGAAGCTTCCCACTTCGCTGTTAAATCAGGACTCGCTAACGCAAGAGGTAAGGCACTTATAAGCGCTTGCCCTGTTTCTGTAGCAATAATACTTTTACCTTGGCGTTTTAGAAAACGTCGTTTAAAGAGTAACTCAATAATGCCCGCTCGCGTGGCCTCTGTTCCAAGTCCATCAGTTTCTTTCAGTATTTTTTTGATTTCTGAATCTTTTACATAACGACTAATGCCCGTCATAGCACTTAATAGAGTGGCGTCTGTGAAATGCGCGGGCGGTGACGTCATTTTGTCAACGAGCTGAGCTTCGTAACAATGCAGTTGCTGGCCTTTTTCTAATGGAGGAAGTGTTTGTTCGTCCTTTAATTCTGTTTTACCCATTAATGCTTTAAAGCCCAGACTAACATCTTGCTTAGCTGTTGTTTTAAAAAGCCCGCCCGCAATCATCACACTCACTTTGGTTTCATTAAAAATATAATCTGGATAAAACTGAGCTAAATATTGGCGACAAATAAGTCTATAAACCTTTTGCTCATCGGCATTTAAGGCTGCAGTACGTAATTGTTTAACTGTTGGCACTATCGCATGATGCGCAGCGACCTTGCTATCATTAAAACATTTACTTCGCTTACTGCTATCGGCTTTATTGCATGCTTCATTAGGTTGTCCATCATTATGCGCAATTGCAGCAATAATGCCCGCAGCCTCACGGTGATGATCTTTTGGTAAGTAACGATTATCTGAACGAGGATAAGTAATTAATTTATGGCGCTCGTATAAATTTTGGCAGATATCGAGCACACTTTGTGCTGGCATCGAAAACGCTTTTGCTGCATCTATTTGTAAAGCGGATAAGTTATAGGGCAAAGGTGCTTGTTGTTTTTTTTGCTTTTGCTCAAGTTCTGATACCGTTGCAGGCTGGTCAGTTATTCGCGATACAACATTTTCTGCAAGTCCTCGGTGCAACACGCGACCTTCGTCATCTTGATACGGCTCACACGCTTTACTCGGTTGCCACTTAGCTGTAAATGTTTGCTGGTTTTGGGTTTTTAGATGGGCCAATACTTCATAAAAAGGCTTGGCTGTAAAATTAGCAATTTCATTATCACGGTTGACGACTAAACCTAAAATAGGCGTTTGCACACGGCCAACAGATAACACATTACCAAATCCAGCTTTTTGACCGGCTAATGTATAAGCACGAGTCAAATTCATGCCAAATAACCAATCAGCGCGTGAACGAGCCAAAGCAGAGACACTTAAAGGAATAAACTCGCGATTAGACCGCAAATTATTGAGTGCTTTTTTTACTGCATTTAAGTTTAAATCGCTGATTAGTAAACGTTGTATTTGCTGTTTTTTTGCTTGGCTAAGTTTAACTTGATCGATCACTTGATCGACAAGTAATTGCCCTTCGCGGTCAGGATCGCCTGCGTGTACAATCTGAGTAGCCTGTTTGATTAACTTTTTTAAAACGGTAAGTTGTTTGCGCGTTTTTGGTTTTGGCTTTAGTTGCCATTGCTCTGGCACGATAGGTAAATGTTCAAAACGCCATTTTTTAAAGCGTTCATCGTACTCATCAGGTTCAGCTTGCTCAAGTAAATGACCTATACACCATGAAACACAATCACCATTGGCAAGTTCAATAAAACCATCCTGCTTTTTTTGAGGTTTTGGCAGCGCATCTGCTATAGCGCGTGCTAAAGAAGGTTTTTCGGCAATGTAAAGTTTCATAAAGCAACACTAGATACTGTTTATATGAACAGTAGTCTAGCATAGGGTTTTTAACTTAGGAATAAGTTAAGCGTGCTTTGCTCGCCGTGTTAGTAAGTAAATCAGTGGTAAATAACACACAATAACAGTAGCAATATTAATGAGAGGCAGCAGCGTCTTATACATATATGTGCTGTACGATAAGTCCCAAAGGTGACGATCGACTAAACGAAAGAGTTGTAAAATAGGGGCCATAATAACAACAAGTTGACCCAACACACTCTGCCACAAATAAACTTTATCTTTGATCCCTAAATACGCAATTACAGCCATCCAAGCAATATCATTGAAAGCCCACACTACATAGCGCCAGACATAAATATCATCAAAACCACGTAAATGGTCATGAATCAACGTGCCGTATAAAAAGAAGCAGGCTGTGATTAGTGCAAACCGAAAGGCAAACCAGTCTTTTTGTAGATAGAAAACGAAAATAGCTGGGCTCAACATGAATACCCAGCTATTATTTAATATTGATATGATGGAGCCAAACCAATCAGGCAAAATTACCTACCTTAATCAGTTTTATCATCATCATCACCACTACCATTACCTGGCATGTAGCAGTACTTATCTATTTTTTTCATTTGTATACTCCATTACATCTGTTAACGAAGTTTTACTGTAATAGATTTATGGTCTCACATCAATAGGGTCTGACTCGTGCGCTTTACCCTGCATTATAGAGATCTCGACACGTCGATTACGTCGGCGATCTTCATCGGTCACATTGGGAACAAGCGGCCGTGTTTCAGCATGCCCGACAACCACCATGCGCGACTTATCGAAACCTGAGGCTTTTTCCATTTCACTGGCAACCGCCACCGCTCTTTTCGAAGATAAATCCCAGTTATTGGTGTATAGCTCATTAGAAACCTGAAAATCATCAGTATGGCCAGACACCGTAATTTCACCAGGTACGTCTTTAAGTAAGGTCGCTATATCACGAATGATAGGTTTAAATTTAGGCTGTAAAAATGCGCTGCCCGATGGGAACGAGCCATTTTCACGAATACGGATAATAATTTGCTGACCAAGCGACTCAAGCTCAATCGCCCCATCCATAATCTGTTGCTCTAATTGCTGAGCAATTTTTTTCACAAGCTCATTAGTTTGCTCTTGATCAGCCGCTGAAATTGACTGCTCCATCGCTTGCTCTTGCGCAGTACTTTGCGATTCACCACCGCGCTTGTTACCTCGTTGCTCTTGGCGACCACCAGCAGAGCTTTCATCACCCGCTTGAAACTCTAACATTTGCTGAGTCATTTCAACGGTTTGTTGTTGAATCGTTTCAATCGGCGTGGGCTCAGGTTTACCTGGCGTGAACTCCATTGCAATCACCGAGGTTCCTTTGGGAATATCTTTTACTTCAATCTTATTTTGCACACCAAAAGCAAACTTCATCGAGCCTGCTATTTGCTTAAACTTAAGTACATCCATTTCAGAGAAAGCAAGTAAGAGTACAAAGAAGCACATTAATAACGACATTAAGTCAGCAAACGTGCCCATCCAAGCTGGCAGGCCAGGGGGCGGACATTTGCACTCTTGATCAGACATGCCTACTCCTCAGTATCTACTTTACGTTTAGATTCGGCTAAATAGTTTTTCAAAATCCCTTCAATTACTTTCGGGTTTTGACCATCTTGTATGCCTAAAACCGCATCCAAAATGAGGCGCTGGTTTAGTGCTTCTTCGTCTTTACGAAGCTCAAGCTTTACCTGGATTGGAATAGCAATAACATTCGCTAAAAATGCACCGTATAAGGTGGTAAGTAAGGCCACCGCCATAGCAGGACCAATCGCTTTAGGGTCATCCATGTTTGATAACATCGCAACCAACCCTATCAGCGTACCAATCATACCCATTGCCGGGGCGATATCAGCAAGCGATTTAAATAAAGTGGCACCATGTTCATGACGTGCAGATGTCAAAGAAATATCTTTTTGTAGCGTAGCCCTCACAACATCGGCATCATGACCATCAACCAGCATATCAACCCCTTTTCGCATGAACGCATTGGGGATATCAGCCTCTTCCAGCGCGAGAAAGCCACCTTTACGTGCAGAGTCAGCTAGTTCAACTGCTTTTTCAATTAACTCTTCTGGAGATTCAATTTTGAACATGAAGGCTTTAGCTGCAACCTTCCCTATCCCCAAAAACTGTCCCATGGTGAAGTTTGATAACACAATAAAAATCGAGCCACCGAATACAATGACCACCGAAGGTGTGTTGTAAAACATTGCAACTTGGCCGTCACTACTTAACACCATCGACATAGCAATTAAGCCTATGGCACCAAGAATACCTATTATGGTTGCTAAATCCACATACCCCTCCAGAGGAAAATAACACGACACCCTCAGGCATCAAATTTTTATTATTAACTGCTTATCGGCAAGCAATTGAATTACTTAAATCATTAAATGAATTAATTTTATTTTAATGTAAGATTTTTAAGCTACAAGTTTAAGCTGTATCTAAAAGCGTAAAAATAGCATATCGAAATCGCTTTATGCGTAAAAAAACACATCATTCTTTGACCTAGTTTAGCATTCCCCCTAAAATTGGCCTCACTTTCTAATAGCTATCGAGGCCACAATGGCGGCAAAGAAACCAGAAAACTTAAGCTTTGAAGAAGCGCTGGATGAATTATCTCAAATAGTTGTGCAAATGGAGCAAGGTGAACTGTCTTTAGAACAGTCACTTAAACAGTTTGAACGTGGTATTTCACTGGCAAATGCCTCATCAGGTAAATTACAGCAAGCAGAACAAAAAGTGGCCATTTTAATGGGCAACGATAGCCAAGCTCCTCTGAGCAACTTTGATTCAAACCTGGACTAATTCAGTGCAATTAAAAGAACAACTACAACGTGCTCAACACGATGTTGAAGCCATGTTAAATCGCTATTTTGATCAGCCACTTAATACCGAACAAACAATTAAAGACGCAACCCATTATGGTGTTTTAAATGGGGGGAAGCGTTTACGGCCGTACCTTGTTTACGCAACCGGTCGTATGATGGGAGCAAACAAAGCCGATTTAGATGTACTTGCAGCAGCCATTGAGTGTATCCATAGTTACTCACTTGTACACGATGATTTGCCAGCAATGGACGATGATGATTTACGCCGAGGCCGACCAACTTGCCACATTGTTTATGGCGAAGCACAGGCAATTTTAGCCGGCGATGCACTGCAAACGCTTGCATTTGATTTAATTGCTAATCATCAATTTACGGTGCCAGCGACACAACAGGTTAAAATGATAGCCTCATTAAGCAAAGCCTCAGGTATTGAAGGTATGGTTGGGGGACAAGCACTGGATATTGTCTCTACCGATCAAGTGATCAGTGTTGAGCAATTGGAACGTATCCACCAACTGAAAACCGGGGCGCTTTTAAATTGTGCAATTACACTGGGAGCTTTGTGCGCGACTCACTGTGATCAGCATACATTGCAGCAACTAAATCTATTTGGTCAAGCGATAGGTCTGGCTTTTCAGGTACAAGACGATATCCTAGACGTTGAAGCTGATACTGAAACATTAGGAAAGCCTCAAGGGTCAGATATTGCGGCTAATAAAGCAACCTACCCTGCTTTATTAGGCATGGCAGGTGCTAAACAAAAAGCGCAAGATTTACTTGCCCAAGCTCATCAGGCTCTTGAGGCAATAGATTACGACACAAATGAGTTGGCAAGCCTTGCCAGCTATATAGTTGAACGTAAATATTAGTGCCTACAAAAGAAAGACAAAATAACTAAAAAATCAGAGCCGCTATGGGCTATAATGCACTCTGGTTAGCGAAGGATGTATAAAAAACATGACACTTGATAGTAGCAAGTATCCATTATTAAGTTTGGTTGACGAACCAGCACAACTGCGTGATTTAGCGCAAGACAAATTACCTGCGTTTAGTAAAGAGTTACGTGAATACCTTTTGAACTCAGTTTCGCAAAGTAGTGGTCATTTAGCATCAGGATTAGGCACTGTTGAGTTAACTGTTGCGCTGCATTATGTCTATAACACCCCTGAAGATCGTTTAGTATGGGATGTGGGTCACCAAGCATACCCACACAAAATCTTAACGGGTCGTCGTGACCAAATGCATACGATTCGTCAAAAGGATGGCTTACACCCTTTCCCATTCCGTGAAGAAAGTAAATACGATACATTCAGTGTAGGTCACTCTAGCACCTCTATTTCTGCAGCCCTAGGCATGGCAATTGCGGCAGAAAAAGAAGGTAAAGATCGAAAAACAGTTGCCGTAATTGGTGATGGTGCCATTACTGCGGGTATGGCATTTGAAGCGATGAACCACATGGGTGATGTAAACCCAAATGTGCTGATTATCTTAAATGATAACGAAATGTCGATTTCAGAAAACGTGGGCGCATTAAACAACCACTTCGCTCGCATTTTATCAGGTAGTTTCTATACCAATATCCGAGAAGGCAGTAAAAAGCTACTTTCGGGTTTACCCCCCGTAAAAGAACTTGCCAGCCGAATGGAAGAGCACTTGAAAGGCATGGTCATACCAGGCACTTTCTTTGAAGAGTTAGGTTTAAACTATATCGGCCCAATAGATGGCCACGACGTGAATATGTTGGTCGATACCCTGCGTAATATGCGTAACCTTAAAGGGCCGCAATTACTGCATATAAAAACGCAAAAAGGCAAAGGTTATAAACCTGCTGAAGCGGATCCTATTGGCTACCATGGGGTACCGAAATTTGACCCTAGCATGTCAAAATTGCCTAAATCAAAACCGGGCGCAGCCACATTCTCGAACGTGTTTGGTGATGGCTTTGTGACATGGCAAAACAAGACGACAAACTCATGGCAATTACCCCTGCAATGCGAGAAGGCTCGGGCATGGTACGCTTTTCAAAAGAGTTTCCTAAACAGTACTTCGATGTTGCCATTGCAGAACAACACGCCGTGACACTCGCTGCAGGTTTTGCGTGCGAAGGCTTAAAGCCTGTCGTTGCTATTTACTCTAGTTTCTTACAACGTGCCTATGACCAACTAATTCATGATGTTGCACTGCAAAACCTCCCTGTTTTATTTGCCATTGACCGTGCAGGTATTGTTGGCGCCGACGGTGAAACACACCAAGGTGCTTACGATTTAAGCTTTATGCGCTGTATACCAAACATGATCATCATGGCACCGAGTGACACCAATGAATGCCGCCAAATGCTTTATACTGGCTATCAATGTAATCAACCGGTTGCGGTACGTTATCCGCGCGGTAGCGCTGGCCATTGTGAAGTGCAAGCACAGATGCATGCAATTGAACTTGGTAAAGCCCGTACAATAAAACAAGGAAACAAGGTGGCCATATTATCATTTGGAACCTTGTTAGATAATGCACAGCTTGCCGCAGAAGCATTAAATGCAACTGCTTGATATGCGCTTTATTAAGCCACTCGATACACAGGCAATTAGCGACTTACTAAGCGAGCACGATGTGATTGTAACTCTCGAGGACAACGCGATTGCTGGCGGTGCAGGTTCTGCAGTTAATGAATACCTTGCTACCATTAAAGCCAATGCATCTATCTTGAATTTGGGTATTCCTGATGAGTTTATAAAGCACGGTACGCAGGAAGAAATGCATGCCGAAATGGGCCTAGATGCAAACGGTATTTTAGCCAGCATTAAAGCCTTTATTGCTTAACTTACACAATCAGTTCAAATAAAAAGGAGCATAATGCTCCTTTTTTTAATTTTAAAATCAATAATATAAAAACAAACACTAAAAAAGTTATTTTTTCCTGCATCCAATCTTCCCCTCTTCCCCGTTTACTCAATGAGGTTAACTCGTGAGCAAGGGTTATGCTTTTGAAAGCGGTTCTGAGCACTACACGTTGTCTGTTCACTTTTTGATGGATTATTAAATAAGGTATGAACAAATGAAAGCGTTTAAAAATGATGAAACAGCACTACATACTCACACAGATTCAACACTAACAAAATTTACACTTTGTGCATTAACACTAGCCGTGTTGCTCGGCGTAAGTGGATGTAGTGGTGACGACGGTAAAGACGGTGCGATGGGTGCTCAGGGTGTTGCAGGTCAAGATGGTGCTGACGGAGCCAATGGCGTTAACGGTCAAGATGGTACAAATGGCACTGATGGTTCAGACGGTATGGATGGTAACGATGGTGCACCCGGTTTTGCAGCTGCCACCTTTATTCTCGCTAATAATGGCCAAGAAAATGCGGGGACAGTCAATGTTATCAATCAAAATGCCGCTAAGCTTTCAAGTTTTAACACTGGGGCAAATGAAGGTGTCGTATTCGACAGTTTAGGTAACCTTGTACAAGCAGCCGATTCGGGCAATGGGGCAATCAGCACAGTGTGTCAGATTCTCAGCCGAGGTGATGGCGGGATGTATAACAGTGACGTTGATAGAATGATATCAGGTACAAACAGCACCTTAGTCAACCCCAAAGGCATCACTATTTCGAACAAGCACGGGCTAATTTTTGCTGCTGACTTTAATGGTATGCAAGTAACGGTGTTCGGTAAAGAAGCCGCAGGAGATGTTGCACCACTGGCCAGCACAGTGACAGACGCAAAACCGTGGGATTTAACCTACGATGAAATTAACGACCGATTATACGTTGCACTCACTAATGGTGATGTGGCCGTATATGATAACTATGTAATGGGCGGCTTTGCAGCCACACCCGCGCGGACAATTACCCCTAGCGATGAAACCGGCGCCAAAATATCAGTGAACCTTCATGGCATCTCGCTTGAATCACATACTAATAAATTAGTACTCTCTGATGTAGGAAGTGCATCTGATGCAACCGACGGTGCACTCTTTGTTATTTCAAATGCATCACAGGCTGATGGCATGGTCACAGTTGACCGCCATATCGCAGGCCCAATGTCTATGCTTGGCAATCCGGTTGATATTAGTCTGACAGGCAGTGATTTACGTGTTGCCGAAAAATCAAATGATGCCGTACTCGTGTTTAGCAATATTTTCGCTGGTGACAGCGGTGATATTGCTCCTGACTTAGTGACAGCAACCACAAAGCCTGAATCAATCACACCTACAGTCATGCACAATGGTATGCAAGATAGCTCTGACAGCGTCATGATTAACATGCCATTATTGGGCGTTGCTGTCAGTAGTAACCCAGCTGTACTAGGCGCTACAACCGGTCAAATTAGTCGTATTAATGCCCCCTTGACTGCAGAGCTTGCCAGCTATAATGCAAGTCAAACCATTGAAAGTGTCGCCTTCGACAAATCAGGGACAAGCTATGCCACGTACGATAATGCAACGACATCAATAGGCGGTCTCGTTGTCTCGAACAAAGTAGCAACCCATCGTGATGGCGACACATTTACAACCAGCCAAGACAGGCTAATCACTGGAGCAAATACAGGTATCATTTCACCTAAAGGTATCGATGTGGCCTCTGATAATGGCATGGTATTTGTGGCTGAATTTAATGCCACAACCCCTGGTATTTTAATCTTTTCGAGCTGTGCAACGGGCAATGTTAGCCCACTCATGACTTTAACAGCCAANGGCGGTGCTCGCCCATGGGATGTTGATTATGANCCTGCAACAGACAAAGCATTTGTTGCCCTGACTAATGGCACAGTTGCAGTATTTGACGAAGTGAAAAGCAAATTAATGGCAGGCATGACAACCATCACTGG
>JGI25128J35275_1000506_pt1 | contig 12206 bp, 5 predicted proteins | sample ETNvirenome_2_60_FD_35275 | JGI IMG/M metagenome (IMG submission 35275)
GAAAGAGAGATAAAACAATCTGATAATGTTATTGTTGATATAGATTATTTAATACATAAACCACCAACTGTATTATCCGGAGAGGTTATAAAGAGAGTTTCTGTAGGGTCCTCAAAAGTTCCTATATATGGTGGTAGTAAAAATATAAAAATATACGGTACTCCAAATTCGCCATTTGAATTAAGTATATTAGATGGTAATGATAATAATATAATATCCTCATCAAATGCTACAGGCGTTTTACCGTCTGGAGTTGGCGATGTCTTCTCAGGCACGCTTAACAAGAGAGGTTATTATAGTTTTCGTCAAAAATTTCCTGCAGCACCTATAGTTCGATCAACGTTAGTTAATGATACTGGCGCGGCTACTAATCCTGCAGCAACTATAATTTTTGATAGCCTAAGTGGTGTTGTTGTTGGAGATGAAGTATTAACTACAGATTCTAGAAACCAAAAAATAAATAAAGGAGAAACTATAAAAGTAACAGCAATAAACGTTGATGGTAATGCTAATAAATGTACTCTTTCGAAAGCTATAAAAATAGCAGACAACAAGCGAGTGGTATTTAGAAGATCGGCTAGTTACAAGGTTAACGTAGAGACAACTGGAACAAAAGATAGTACTATAAATAGTATTTATCCAACTCATACTATAACACAAAATTTAGGTACAATTATAACATTTAACGCCTCTACTTCTAACGGATCGGTCTCAATAAATGGAGGTAGTGGTGGTGTTACACATGTTACTAGTTACGGTAATAAGTCTACTAATAAAACAGAAAGAAGTATTAGATTAGTATATACTTTAACTGGTAAAACGTTTACTGAACAATCTAATCACCCAGTTATTTCTGACTTCGTTAATGCTAGTGGAGATAGTACTATAAGTGGTTTGTTAACAAGTAGCGGTAGCGGAACTGCAACCTATAAGATAATAGCGGATTTAGAATTAATGTATGGATCCACTGATACAGTTTTTAATATTAACGTAGATAATATAGCAACATAATATGGCAGCATTAGATTTAGCATTTAATTCACCAATAAACGTTTCTTGCAAAGTGGGGGACGTGGCTTACTTTGTAAGTACTACTTCAATAGGTGGTTTTTCGGTGGCAGGAGAAACTTTCTTAATAGGTACAATAAACTCCATTACTATAACTTCTCAATATACTATTTTAAACATTGAAATAGAAGGCGAATATGCAGAATCTGTTACGTTAAATGATTTTGTATTTTTTAGTAAAAATAATTTAGTTGAAATTGGTTCTATTGTGGGTTACTATGCTATGGCCCAATTTAGGAATAATTCTACGAAACCAGCAGAGCTACATGAAGCAGCATGTGAAATAGAAGAAAGTAGCAAATAGTGTAAATAAAGAGTAATAAATGTAATTATAATATAGTAAATTATTAAATATGAGTAATAAAAGTCCTTTAAAATACGATTTAAGCAATGTAGGTTTCAATTGGAACATAGGTGATGTGGAAGAAGAGCAGAATAGTGGATTTGACCCAAAAGCATTTGCGTCTAATTTTCAAAATTTAACAGGTCAAAGCCCAGCAACTAACCAAAGTTTTTTTAGCAAGATGGGTAATATAGCGCAAACAGCGGGTAAAGGTTTTAATTGGAATATACCCGGTGGTGGTGATAGTGCTACTGCTAAAGATGGTAGTGGTCTTTTAGGCGGATTATCTGGTTTTATGGAACATGCTGCAACACCTTTAGGCATAGGTATGTCTTTAGCTAGTAGTGTTATAGGTTTTAGAAAAGCTAGGAAAGCTGAAAGAAAAGCTAAAAAACAAGCTAAAGTCTCTGAAAGAGAAAGACAAAGACAAGAAGAGGCTTATAGAAATTTAGATACAAGTAATCCATATTTAAACATGGAGAACGTTATGGAAGACTTAACTATAAATCAGAAGCAAGCTCAATTTGAAAAAGAACAATTTCAACAAAGTCAAGCTAATATATTAGATAGTTTACGTGGCGCAGCAGGTGGAAGTGGTGTGGCAGCGTTAGCACAGCAAATGGCTCAATCAGGTCAATTAGCATCTCAAAGATCTGCCGCGGATATTGGTGCACAAGAAGCTGCGAATCAAAGAGCTGAAAGACAAATGGCTGGTCAAATACAAGGCATGGAAAGAGAGGGTGACGTTTGGTCTAGAGGTCAAAAGAAAGAACAAACAGAGACGTTATTTGGTATGGCACAACAAAGAGCTGCAGCAGATCAAACAGCTTTAGCACAAGCTAAACAAGCTAAAATGGATGCAATAACAGGTGGTATAACAGGTGCAGTAGATATGTTCGCTGGATTTGGACAATAAATAAATACAATATGGCAGAAGAAGTAACTCAAGAAAAAGCAGCAACAGGGAACATGTTAGTTCATGGTGCTGGGCAAGTGGCAAGATCGAAGACCGCAGCTAAGTCTGGTGACTTAATGGCATCTAAGGCTGCTACTAAAGTAGCTAAACACATATCTGATGGCATGAAAGTTACCATACAGAGAAGGAATAAAGAGTTTAATGATATAATGAAGACGCAGTTAAGCAAAGAGGGTTTAACTGATGAAGAGTACAATGAGATGTACAAGAAATTAAAAAGAAGAAGAGGGGCTTATGTATATCTTAATAAGAAACAGAGAATGGATTTTGAAAGAGAGACATTAGAGGAAGCAGAGGATTTTAAAAAGAATGAAGCTGATAGAGAAGAGATAGCAGATATAGTGACAGACGAGAATAATGAAATAGATCCTAATAATATTGATAACGATACTGTTGAAGATATTGTAACTGGAAAACTAGAGCCAACAAAAGACGAAAATGGTAGAGTTGGTTACTCTTTAAACAGTGCTGCTTTAGAAGAGTTTGTTTTAGAAGATGAAGAGGGTAACCCTAAATTAGCAAGTTATAAAGAAGCTTGGGGTGATGATAGGTTTACAGTTTCAGAAGATGGTAAAACTAAAACAGATAAATTTGGTAATTCATATAGTAATGATGAAGAAGGGTATGCTGAGTTTCAAAGAAACTCTAAGTTGTACTGGATAAGGGAGGCGAGGAAGAGTGGTGAAAAAGTTTTGCATATTGATTCTCAAACTGGTAAAAGAGAATATCTAGATCCTGACGAAGCTGAAGCTTTGATGAAAGATGAAAAAAAGTTTGTCACAATGGATGAGATAAAAGATCATGTTAAAAATAGCGCTAAAGATAATCAAACATCTCAAAATTTAAGTACTAGCTTTATGAGTTATGGTGAGAATGCTAAAAACTTAAAACAGGGTGATGATATAAAATTTAACTTTGATAATGCAAGGGATAACTATTCAAAAATGGTTAACTCTAATAAAGATCCTATCGCATTAGCAACACAAAACGTAGTAGGTGATACTTCATTCAAACAAGATCTAACTGAAAAACTCCAAACAATGGATTATAAACAATTAGGTTTATCTGAGGATATGGTTAAAAAATTAGATCCTACACCTGGTGATGGTAAAGTAACAAAAGCAGACGCTACTTCCATTACTAAAAAAATAATGCAAGATGAAAACATGCTTAAAGGTATGCTTACAAATTACTTTACTTTGTACGCAGCTAGAGAGCATCAAAAGAATATACCAGCAAACCTAAAGCAAGACCAACAAAACACCCCAACCGTTACCAACGATGATCTTGAATTAGGATCAGTAAACGATAGCGGAGTATGGGTTGATCCAAACAAGTAAATATTAACGGGTAACTAACGAAACAGTATGATAGAATTTATATTAAATGGCAAGTCCATTAAAGTAGCGACAGAAGACGTGGATGCCTTCTTAACGGGAAATCCAGATGCTAGGCCTAAAGATCCTAGAGAGTTTGATGTTGATGAATATGATTTAAAAAAGAAAATCAAAGAGCGTCAAGAAGAACAGCAACAAATAAACCTGGAATCGCCGGGAAAGTCACAAGAGGCGGGTCAGCCTCAAATAAATCAACCAACAAATACGGAATCATCTTCGGAAGATATTTCTTCGGATTTAGTAGAATATAGTCTTAACGATAAAATTGTAAAAGTACAAGAGCAAGATATAGAAGCCTTTGAGAAAGGGAATCCTAATGCCGAAGCTATACCTAAAGAAGACGAAGGAAGCATGTATGTAGCAGGGGTATTGGGTAAAAATAAATTTACCTCATTTGCAGACAACATGGTGGATTCATTTATTAGAGGAAAGGAAAGATCTAAAATGGTAGATCCTGCGTTAGAATTTTTTAAAGGAGACATGTCTGAAGAGGATATAATGAAGTTGATTGAGGAGGGTAGGAGAATAGAAGAGAGTGGTCAAAGCGAGGCTATGATGCAGCATAACCAAAGATATGCCGAACTATTAGAGGAGCATAATCCTGGTGTAGCATTTTTCTTAGCCACTATAGAAAATCCTACAGCTATGATGCACGCTCAAGCTGAATCCACAGCCTTGATGCTTAATACTGCTTATAATAATCCAGAGTTAGTTGCTGGAGGTGCAGCTGGAGGTTTTCTTACAGCAAAAGGCGTTAACAAACTTTTAAAAAAAATTCCTGGTTCAAAAGGTAGAGCTTTAAGTGTTGGTTGGACCGCGGTTGGTGGGGCGTTAGGTATGATAAGTGCAACAAATGAAACAGCATTAACAACAGTTGAATTAGTACAAGAGCAATATGATATTGCTCATAAGAACCAAGGTAAACAATGGGCTGGGCTAACAAACGAAGAAAGAAAAGATTGGTACATAAGAGTGGCTAACGACGAGGTGTTATACGAAGATTTAACAAATAGAGCTCTTAAAAGAGGTGTGGCTATAGGTATGATAGATGCCTTCACTGGTATGACAGTTGGTGCTGTTAATAAATCAATTACTAAAAAAATGGCTACTAGTAAATATAGTAAATTTACTAAACCAGCTAAACTTGGAGGAGGTGCTGTTGTAGAAACAGGTATGGGTATGGGATCTGAGTTAGCTGGTCAAATAGCTGGTGAACAAGATATTGATGCATACGAAATATTAGTAGAAGGTTTTGCTGACAAAACATTTACGGGACTAAATGTTGCAAAAGCAACTTTTATTGATAAAACCCCTAAGTATACTATAAATGGTGAGGTAGTTAATGGAGCAGAGCTTGATAGAGCTTTGAGAATAATGGATGACGAAGCTTTTATAAAGGCGGATATAAAAATAGAGAACTCTCCAACAGTACTACAATTAGTAACAGATAGAACTAACGCTGTACTAGTTGATCAAACTATAGACAGTAGAATATCAGATGTAAATGATCGAGCTGAACTTATAAAGCTGAAAACTAGATATGAGCAGATAAAAGATAAAAGCAATCAAATAGAATTAAAGCAAATAGAAACTAAAATAGAAGAGATAACTAATAAGTATGCTAATGCTGAAATTGATGTTGATGTACAAAGTAGAAAAGATGCTGTAGCACTTGCTCTTGAAGGTAAGGTACTAGATAGATATAATTCTAATTTACAATTCGCTAAGAAGAACGCTTCTTTATATGGACTTGAAGTTGATGATACTTTAACTCAAGATCAAATAAGGGAACAGTACGGGGAAGAAGCAGCTGAATCAGATGGATTTATAGTAGGTAACAAGATGATAGTCAACAAAGCTGTTGCGGCTCAAACAGGTGCTGTAAATGTAGCTAATCATGAATTACTACATGGTATACTTAGAAAGTATATGGTAGACAACCCTGATGCTTTTGTTAATATTAGAGAACAATTAAAATCTCAAATTGGCGAAAAGCAATGGCAATATGTAGAGGATAGAGTAGCTGCTAATTATTCAAAAGCTTACATGCAAGCAAACCCAGATGAGTGGATTACATTAACGTCTGATGCTATAGCTGCTGGAGAAATAACATATAGTGAAAGTGTATTTAGACCACTAGCAGATTTCATAATACCTATACTTAGATCACTAGGTTTTAAAAAAATAAAGTTTAATACAGGTAAAGATGTATTTAATTTCCTTAAAGAATATCATAGAAGTATAGAGAAAGGTAAGTTAAGTAAAGGTATTATAGATGCTACAGCAGATCCTGATGTACAAGTTACAGATGATATTAAGTTTTCTAAATCTCCATTAGAGGCTATAAATGATTTGATGCCAGATAATATACAAACAAAAGAACAGTATGAAGCATTTACTGATGACCAAAGAAGTATGATACCTATTGGTAAAGCTTTAGAACGGGGTGGTGTTATAAGTAACTATGTGAGAGATAGAGCTACTAGTATGGAAGAAGGTGACTTAATGATGCAAACTGTTATGGATCGGTTAATGAATTTTAATCCAGAGGCTAAAAGAGCTGATGGTAGCACAGTTGGTCCTGAAGGTTTTGGTGAATTTTTATTTGCTAATACTAGATTCGCTAAAATGGTAGCAGATAAAGAGTTAGCTATTGAAGGAGCGAAAAGAAAAATAACAACTAGTATAGATCAAACATTTGATAAGGACGGAGCACCTATACAAATTGCTGATACTTCGCAAAGTGTTTCTTTAGGAGAAAAAAGTACATTTGAATCTGTTAACAAAGGGGATTTTGTTAAAAAGATTTGGAATCTTGCTGATGACCAAATAGTTCAACCATTAAAGAAGATGGTTAAGAATATTAATTACGATATCAATTCTAAGTATAGAAGTGTTATTGATAGCATGATGGCTCAAGTTAATCCTAGAGAATCTAGTAAAAATAGAGTTGAACCTATTGGAGCATTATATCCTGTTCATAAACTATTATCTGAAACACATTGGGGAGTTAATCCTAAAGCTATAATGGCAGATGCTCAGACCTTAACTAACCCAGAATCTATAAATATTAGAAATAAAATTATTGATGCTTTAAATAGCACTAGAGAAACAAAAGAAAAATCTAAAGTTAAAAGAGTAATAGGCTCAATATTACCTAGAACAAATTTAGATCCAGTTACTTTAGATTCTATAGGTACTAGTACCGGTTTATTAAAAGCTTTTTACACTGATAGAAATATTGAAACAGGTGACACAACTAGACCAAAAAATCTTAAAGGACAGGCATTGAATATAGATAACATGGAAGATATTGATATCCTTGAAAATCTTGGTATAACAATAGATTCATTTGGTAAGTTTATATTAATGCCTCATGATAGAAAATTTAATCCTGTTTTAAAAGGTATAGTTAAAAACGTTAATGGGTTTGCTTTCAATCAAGAAGCTAGACTTGTTGTTAGTGCACAAGATGCTAAGATTGGTATTGGTAGACCTGAAATGATGTTCAGTAAAAGCGTTGAGAAAATAATATCAGTTGATCCTGATTTTAAGTTATCAGATAGAGATAAGATAGATAAAATATTAAAAAATTTTATTAAAGATACTACATTTAAGCATCGTACAGAAACTGAAATAGACGAATACTTTGAAGCTTTTGAAACTGTTATATTAGGTAATTTACCTAAAAAACTATTTGGTAAAAACCCTGAATCTGTTTACAGTATGATGAAAAAAAGTAACAGAGTACTTCCTAAAAATGGTGTTGAAGTAATAACTTTAGAATCTGGAGAACAAATAACTATTGAAAAATATTTTGATAGAAAAAGAACAGCACTAAGAGATAAAGTTAAAGCAGGTAAAGTAAAGTTTGGTAAAGATTTTACTGGGCCAGGTAAAAATTATCAATACGGTAGGTCTTACGCTAAAATATTTGGAAAAACGCCAGCTGAAATTAGAAGATCTGAAACTGACGGAACTGCTAAACGTATAAACGCGATACATAAAAGTATGCACGAGCAGCTTTGGCAAAGAATAAACAAGTCAATAAGAGATAATAAACAAAATGCTAAAGTATGGGGTAATTATCTTAGTTTTGTAGGACAAGACACTCAACACCCGCATAGAATGGGGGCTGAATATATTGGTCACTCACCTAAACTAAATAAATATAAAGATAAAAAAGGAAATATAAAACCAGGTAAGTATGAGTGGGAACACTCTATGCCAGCTACCGCTGCTTATTTATATTTAATTAATTCTTCATTAAAAGGTACTAGCTTTAAAACTTCTTACGAGTTAGTGATGAAAGATTACAAACTAATAGCATTAGATAACTTTGATAACGTAAAATTAAGTGATGCTGGTAGAGAACGTGGTATGGGTAAAGATTGGCAGTTGCTATCTGACTCTTGGCTTGATAGATATTTCCATACAGACGTAGCTAATATTAGAGGAGGCATAGACCCAAAAACTATAATAGGTTTAAATGGTAAAACTTTCGCGGAAATATATAACATAGACAAGTATGGTAGAAATAATAAAGTAAAACACAAGGCAACTCCTAAGCAAAAAAAATATTCATTAAGTTCTAGAAAAGCCGCACTTAATCTTATTAAATATAGTAAGACAGGTGAGACAAAAGGAATGTCAACATTTGACTTTGATGACACTCTAGCTAGAACCAAATCTGGGGTTAGATATACTATACCTAATCCTGAAGGAAAACCAATGCCTGGTAGAAAAGTTATATTCTTAGCTGGTAGTGCTGGTAGTGGGAAATCAAATGTTATAAATAAATTAGGGTTAGGTAAAAGAGGTTATAAAATTGTTAATCAAGATATAGCTTTAGAATGGTTAGTTAAAAACAGTGGCTTACCTACAGACATGAGAGACTTTACACCTGAGCAGGCTAGTAAATGGGGTAGTTTACAATGGGAGGCTAGAGATATTGCTCAACGTAAAGCTATGAAATTTAGAGGTAAAGGTAACGGAGTTGTTGTAGATGGAACTGGGGCAAGTACAATATCTTTATTTACTCAAGTACAAAAATATAAAGATGCTGGTTATGATGTCCAAATGATATTTGTAGAAAGCTCTTTAGAAACAGCGCTAGAAAGAAATAAAGCTAGAAGAGAAAGATCATTAAAAGATTTTATTGTTGAGCGTAACTGGAATGCTGTACAGAAAAATAAGAAAGCTTTTAAAGAAGATTTTGGTGATAATTTTGCGGAAGTAAATACTGATAACTTAAAACAAGGTGATCCAATGCCGACTGATTTAGTTACTAAAATAGATTCATTCACTAATGATTATATTAAAGGTAGATTAACAGCGGAAGAGTTTGCGAGTAGAGGTAATCAATTATTAGGACAAGGAGCTAATTTTGATTTTTCAGAATTTAATAAAGTTGTGGATGGAACACCAGGACCGTTACTTCAAAAAGCTAGAAACAGAGCTGCTAAGTATGGAACTGAAGATATGTTTGTTTTAACTGCTAGACCTCAAGCTTCTGCTTTTGCTATACAACAATTTTTAAAAGGTCAAGGTTTAGATATACCAATAAAAAATATAACAGGTCTAGCTAATAGTACTGGAGAAGCTAAAGCTCAATGGATGTTAGAAAGATTTGCAGAAGGTTACAATGATATGTACTTTGTTGACGACGCTTTACAGAATGTCGAGGCTGTTAAAACGGTATTAGATCAACTAGATATTAAATCTGAAGTTGTTCAAGCTAAAATTAAATTTAGTAAAACAGCTAGTCAAAACTTTAACACAATATTAGAGGAATCACAGGGCACTAGTAGAGATAGGATGTTCTCTCAAGCTCAAGCTAGACGTATGGGTAAGAATAAAGGTTGGTGGAGAATATTTGTACCACCATCAGCAGAGGACTTTAAGGGATTGTTATACAGGTTCTTAGGTACAGGTAGACAAGGTGACTTGCATATGAAATGGTTTAAAATAAAACTATTAGATCCGTTTGCTAAAGGTATTAGAGCTTGGAATATTTATAAGCAAGAGATGGTTAATGAATATAAACATCTGAGAAATTCAATGCCTGGTGTTGTCGATATATTAAATTATGAAGTTGAAGATACTACATTTACCGTTGATGATTCTATACGAGTTTATTTATGGGATAAAGCTGGATTTAATATACCAGGTTTAGATGAGGCAACAAAACAGAGTTTGATAGATTACGTTAATGGGGAGCCAGATGTAAAAGCTTTTGCAGATACGTTAAGTGATATAACTAAAACACAAGAAGGTTATATTTCACCTAATAGTAATTGGTCTTTAGGTAACATATCAACTGATCTAAATCGTGTTGTTGATAAGATTGGTAGAAAAGAATTTTTAGCAGAGTACCTTGCTAATGCTGAAGCTATATTTACACCAGAAAACATGGCTAAAATAGAAGCATTATATGGCACTAATTTTAGAAGCGCTTTGGAAAATATAATGGAACGGATGGAAAAGGGTGGTAATAGAAAAATTAGTAGCGACAAGAATGTTAACCGTATGTATAACTGGATTAATGGTTCTATTGGTGCTATTATGTTCTTCAATATGAGGTCAGCTTTATTACAAACTATATCTTCAGTTAACTTTATTAATTGGAGTGATAATAATATATTTAAAGCGTCAGCCGCATTTGCTAATCAACCACAATTCTGGAGTGATTTTGCTACTCTATTTAATTCACCTCAATTAAAACAAAGAAGAAAAGGTATACAAATAGATGTATCGGCATCGGAATTATCGAAAGCTTTTGCTCATGGAAAAGGTACACCACAAGGAGTTATAAGTTGGTTACTAGAAAAAGGTTTTACACCTACACAGATCGCGGATAGTTTTGCTATATCTTTTGGTGGAGCTAGTTTTTATAGAAATAGAATGAACACTTATTTAAACCAAGGGTTATCCGAATTTGATGCTAATGAGAAAGCTATGTTAGACTTTCAAGAGATAGCAGAAGAAACACAACAATCTTCTAGGGAAGATTTAATATCAGGACAGCAAGCTGGTCCATTAGGTAGATTGATACTAGCATTTCAAAACGTTACAATGCAGTATACTAGATTAACGAAGAAAGCTATGTCTGATTTAGTCAATCGTAGAGGTGATGCCAAAACTAATATATCTAAAATATTATATTATGGTATGGTACAAAATATAGTATTCGCAGCCTTACAAAACGCTTTGATGTTCTTTATATGGGGAGGTGATCAAGAAGAGTTAGAAGATAAAACACAAAGAACACTTAACAGCGCTTTAGATTCTTTCTTAAGAGGTTCTGGTATATTTGGTGCTGTTGTTTCTACAGTAAAGAATACTATGATACAACACGATATACAAAAAAATAAAGATTGGGGAAGAGAAGATGGTAGAACTTTATTAGAGATAGTAAACATATCTCCACCTATTGGTAGTAAATTAAGGAAAATATATAATGCTATTAAAACGGAGCAGTATAATAAAGGAGTTAGTGAAGAGATAGGTTTTAGAATAGAAAATCCTACATTATACAAATGGGCTAGTTATATAGAAGCCGCTACTAACATACCGACGCAGAGACTTGTTAAGAAAGCTAATAATTTAGAAGAAGCTTTTACTGGTGATCACGAGATGTGGCAGCGTATACACTTAGCTTTAGGTTGGAGTACTTGGCAGATAGGAGCGAAAGATGAGGAACTAGAGCAGGCTAAAAAGGACGCTAAGTCTAGATCTTCTAGTGAAAAAAAGAAAGATAAAAAAAAGGAAAGCGTTAAAAGAGTTAGATGTTCAGCTATAAAGAAAAGTGGTGGTAGATGCAAAAACAAAACTAAGAATAAAAGCGGTAAGTGTTATGCTCACCAATAAACGTGTAATTATAATATAGAACCAAAAAATAAAAATATGGTAAATTGGATAAATTCTTGGAAATCAAGTAACAAAAAGAATAAAATAGATTTTACATTCAGATTTGGATGGTTAACAATATGGGAGATAAAGTGGTGTGCTTCTTGTAAGAAAGATGAAGTGTGTTGTAAAAATAAGTTTAGATTAATGCTATTAAACTTCGGATTTGAAATAGGATTATAAGATGAAATGGATAGGTCAACATATATGGAGTTTCATATCTAGATTTCGTAGTGATGTCTATCTAGAAAACGTAGCTGAATCAGCTCAGGATCATGTTGTTGGTATTGATGCTAATGGAAAGCTATACAAACAAGATGTATCTGTTGGTGATATAACTGGTGTAACTATAACAACAGATAGTGGTGGGGGATCTGCAGCTTCAGATACTTCTGGTAGCGCTGATTTTAGTATATTAGGTAGTAGTGGCGTTGGTGTTACTAATAGCGGTACTACAATAACTGCTGTTTCTGTACCTGGTGAAATAGATCATGATTCGTTATTAAATTTTGTA
>JGI25128J35275_1000512_pt1 | contig 12141 bp, 18 predicted proteins | sample ETNvirenome_2_60_FD_35275 | JGI IMG/M metagenome (IMG submission 35275)
ATTATGGATATTTGTCGGCTATGCAATAAGGGTAAGGGCATTGGATGGGACTTATTCAAAAGATTAAGAGATGATAAAAATACGGGAATAGCGGACGCACTTGAGCGCGGTATGAGCGAATCCGTTAAATTTGTAAACTACAAGCTGATGGAATCAATCAATGACGGCTCAGTACAAAGCATACAGTTCTTCTTACGCAATAGACGGCCCGAAGAATGGAATCATGATAATAAATCTACTGTTGAGCATACAATTGACCTGGCTAGCATAATAAGCGATAGACGCTCCGCACTCACTCACTCCGCTTCCGCATCACTTCCACCCACTAAGGGACTTATAATAAACAATGAAGATTAGCGCGAATAATAGCCACCTAATGCGTGCGTGTGGGTGCGCTGATTATAGAATGTGTGCGGATGTGCGCGCGGATGTGCGGAAAACAAAATACCCCCCCTTTGATTCTGGGCGTACTAGTACGTTATATATATCTATTGAACAAAAATTTTATTACTTTCTCGGATGCACTCGTCTTTTTCTCCTCTCTCCCGTTGGCGGGTGCATCCTTTAATCGCTATTAAGAATAGGTAACGACATAAACATTCAACTACCAAACAAAAAATATAGAACTATTTACGCTGATCCGCCTTGGAATGAAACAGGCGGTGGAAAGATAAAACGTGGTGCTGATAGGCATTATCCTTTGATGAAAACAAAAGAAATAAAAGAAATGCCCGTAAATGAAATAGCAGACGATGAGTGTTGGTTATATTTGTGGGTTACAAATAATTACCTAAAAGATGGCATACAGGTTCTTGAGTCTTGGGGATTCAGATATGTGACCAACATAGTTTGGTGCAAGGATAAGTTTGGAATAGGTTATTATTTTAGAGGGCAGCATGAATTGTGCTTGTTTGGAGTTAAAGGGAAGCTCAAACCAAAATTAAGGAATATACCAAGTGCTTTTTATGAACCCAGAGCAAAGCATTCAAAAAAACCTGATAGAATTAGGCAAGTTATAGAGAGCATGAGTTACGAGCCAAGAATAGAGCTATTCGCAAGAGAAACAGCAGATGGTTGGGATAGTTGGGGTAATGAAGTATGAAGTACGGAGCAGAACAAGAAAAGCAACTGATGACTGAGCTTTGGTCTATAGACATCAAAGACAGTCCACTAAACTTTGTTAAGTTTGCCTTCCCTTGGAATCAAGAAAACACCCCCCTCGAAGGTTTTACAGGGCCGAGGAAGTGGCAAGAAAAAATTTTGCGAGATATTGGAAATCACATACAAAGAAACCAAAGTTTAGATATGCCAGAGATGTTTAGACTAGCCGTAGCATCAGGTCGTGGTATCGGTAAATCAGCCTTAGTTTCTTGGCTAATCCTCTGGATGCTCACCACCCGCCTCGGCTCCACCATCATCGTCACCGCCAACACCGAGCAACAGCTACGCTCGCGCACCTGGGCTGAACTCGGCAAATGGCTCACGCTATCCATTAACTCACACTGGTTTCACAAAACTGCCACCTCACTAAAACCTGAGAAGTGGTTTGAAGAAGCACTGATACGCGACCTACAAATCGACACAGGCTACTACTACGCACAAGCACAACTCTGGTCGGAAGAAAACCCAGACGCATTTGCGGGTATTCACTCCACCTACGGAGTATGCCTAATTATGGATGAGGCATCAGGTATCCCCGCACCCATCTACTCAGTATCGGAAGGCTTTTTCTCTGAACCCACAGCAGACAGATACTGGTTTACTTTTTCTAACCCAAGAAGAAATACAGGGCCGTTCTACGACAGCTTTCATTCCAAGCGCAAATACTGGCATAACGAACAAATAGACTCGCGCGATGTAGAAGGTACAGATCAAAAACTGTTCCAGAGTATGTTAGATCAATACGGAGATAATTCGACCGTTGCGAGAGTGGAAGTGTTGGGTGAGTTTCCAAGCGCGGATGACGATACGATTATTCCTATGGAACTTGCAAGGGGTGCGGTAGAAAGAGAGGTGTCTTTGAGTGCGTCTGCGCCTATTGTGTGGGGTGTGGATGTGGCGCGATTTGGTGGGGATAACTCTGCGTTGTGTGTGCGACAAGGTAATACTGTTCTGGAAATGAAAACATTTAACTCTATGGATTTAATGCAACTTTGCGGGGCGATAAAAAACAAGTATGATAACGAAACAGTAATGACAAAACCGCAAGAGATATTGGTCGATGTGATTGGGCTAGGTAGCGGGGTAGTGGATAGGCTGTCAGAGCAGAACTTGCCAGTGCGTGGGGTGAATGTGGCAGAAGCACCATCTACCAAAAAGAATTTTTTAAACTTGCGGGCAGAACTTTGGTTTGCAATAAAAGATTGGTTAGCACAAAGAGATTGTCGCTTGCCAAATGACGATGAATTGATAGCAGAGTTGGTTGCACCAATTTATAAATACACATCAACAGGGAAAATAAAGATTGAATCTAAAGAGGAAATGAAAAAAAGAGGGATTAAGTCACCCGATAGAGCCGATGCATTAGCATTAACTATGGCAAGTGCTGCAGCTTCATTTAGTGGAAGTCAATCATTTATGGGGTATAATTTTAAAAAACCGTTAAAGTCAAGAATTTTGAGAGTTGGATAACCTATGAAATACGATAAAAAAGATAAGAAAGCCAAAGGTACAAAAAAAGTAGATTACACAAAATTACAAAGCATTATCCGTTCTAAATTGGATGATGCAGAAGATTACATCAATCAAATAGGTAAGGAACGCGCAGAAAGCACAGAATATTACTTGGGTACTGAACCCGATAATACCAGTGATTTACAATCTGAGTTCATATCGACTGATGTTAGAGATAGCGTATTGTTTATGTTGCCATCAATCATGCGCACTTTCTTTGGCACTAAAAAAGTAGTGGAGTTTGTACCTAATAGTCCAGAAGATATTCCTGTTGCAGAACAACAAACTGACTACATCAATTATATTGTCCAACAAAAAAACTCTGGTTTTAAAGTCTTGTACGATGCGTTCAAAGATGCACTCGTAAGAAAGTCAGGATTTGTTAAGGCTTTCTGGGATGACACCATGAGTTCCACAACGCACGAATACACAGACATTGATCCGATGTCATATCAAGCGTTAATACTTGATCCAGATGTTGAAGTCGTAAAAGAGTCGGTAAAGATGGAATCTATGACCATGATAGACCCACAAACCAACGAAGAAATTACACAAGAATCACCCGCAAGTTATGACCTAACCATTAGAAGGGTGAAAAGAAAGGATCAAGTCTGCATAGAAGCTGTACCGCCAGAAGAAGTTTTGATATCAAGAGATGCAAGAAGTTTAGAATCTTCTAGTTATGTTGCGCATCGAATGGTAAAGACTGTATCTGACTTAGTTGCTATGGGATACGATAAAGAAGAAATAGAGGAATATGCGGGGTCTGGATCGTCTTTTGATGCTAACACCTACACGGAAAGAGAAGCACGAAACCCACTCGGTGAAGATGTCTACCCTACGTCTAGCACCGAACACTCAAAAGAAGTTTTATACATTGAACATTATTGTTTTTACGATTTAGACGATGATGGTATAGACGAGAGGATCAGAGTATGCACAGTTGGTAATGGCGCAAATATTGTCAACTGCGAACCTTGGGATGACCTTCCTATTGTCATGTTCTGCCCCGATCCAGAACCTCACACCTCTATTGGTAGTTGCCCCGCAGATTACGTTAAACCAATCCAAGCAGCTAAATCACAGATTATGCGCGACACATTGGATTCATTGGGTCACTCAATATTCCCAAGAATGGGTGTGGTTGAAGGACAAGTAAACATTGATGATGTATTAAACACTGACATTGGACAACCTATCAGGATGCGTGCGCCAGGTATGGTGCAACCTTTCTCTGTACCATTTGTCGGTAAAGAAGCATTTCCTGTTCTGGGTTACTTAGACGAATCCAAAGAAAACAGAACTGGTGTATCTAAAGCAAGTGCTGGGTTAAACGCTGATGCACTTCAATCCACCACTAAATCCGCAGTTTCAGCGACTATGAGTGGTGCGCAAGGCAGAATCGAACTAATTTGCCGTCATTTTGCAGAAGGTGGGATGCAACAATTATTCAAACTTGTTAATGGTTTAGTGATAAAACATCAGGATTCACAAGCAGTTTACCGCTTAAATAACGAATTTATTGCTGTTGATCCGCGTTATTGGGATGCAGATAAAGATATGGTGATTAATGTCGCAATAAGCAAGTCTAGCGATGAAGAAAAGTCTGCATTGCTAGCGCAGTTAGCGGGCAAGCAAGAGCAAATACTACAAACGATGGGAATGAATAACCCATTGGTTAGCTTGCAACAATATTCCAATACATTAACTAAAATTATTGAGATGGCTGGATTTAAAGACGCGCAATCGTTTATTAATACGCAAGTACCGCCTATGCCACCACAACCAGAACAGCAAAAACCAGATGCAGCAGAGATGTTAGCTCAAGCTGAAATGCAAAAAGCGCAAGTGCAAGCGCAGAAAGCAATGATTGATTCTGAAACAGATAGAATGAAAATTATCATGGATGACGATAGAGATAGAGATAAAGCAGAAGCTAACATTAGATTAAAAGCTGCTGAACTTAACGCTAAATATGGTGCGCAAATTAATGTGGCAGAAATAAATGCGTTAATGGAACGTGATAGAGAAACGCTTAGACAGATCGCTAAGACACAATCACAAGGATTATTTACAGGTGGAAATCCAAACAACTAAGTATTATGACATTGAGTTTTTAGAAGGTGATGAAATATTTACAGGAACAGATATCCCAGCTAATTCGGAAGAAGAAGCAATAAATAAAATGATGTTTATGTTTATGGGAAAAATAGACCAAAACTCAGAATTAATACATATTGAAGAAAACAGGATACATTAATTATGGCAATAACTTATCGAGGCGAAAGATTTAGCGGATACAACAAACCCAAAAGAACACCAGGTAAAAATAAAAAGTTTGCAGTATTGGCAAAAAAAGGTGAAACAGTAAGATTGGTTCGATTTGGTGATCCCAATATGACGATTAAAAAAAATCAACCAAAAAGACGTAAATCATTCAGAGCAAGACATAAATGTGACACTAACCCACCCAATAAATTAACAGCAAGATATTGGTCTTGTAAAAAATGGTAAGGAGATAACATGGCAAAACGTGGTTTATACGCAAATATTCATGCAAAAAGAAAAAGAATAAAAGCTGGTAGTAAAGAAAAAATGAGAAAACCTGGTACTAAAGGTGCGCCTACAGCAAAAGCATTTAAACAAGCTAAGAAAACTGCAAGGAAAAAGAAAAGAAATGCGTAAAAAAAAGAAAAAATCATCTAAGACTAAAAAGAAAACTTACGGATACTAAGTAATGAAAACTAAAAAATCAGCTAAAATGATTAAAGGCGTAAATGTTTCTTCTTTAGATAAACAGCAACAAAACGCCATGAAAAAACACGCAGAACATCACACAATCAAACACTTAAAAGTAATGGTTGGTGCTATGAATAAAGGTTCTACTTTTGGCGAATCACATAAACTAGCAACAAAAAAAGTTGGTGCATAATGAAATTTAAATTTGTTAAAAACTTAATCGGTGCTGTTGCACCAACAATCGGTACTGCTCTTGGCGGGCCTATGGGTAACATGGCAGCCAATATGGTAGCTGATGCTTTGGGTTGTGAGCCAACGCCAAAGAAGATAGAGCAAGCAGTACAGCAAGCAACGCCAGAACAACTAGCAGAACTTAAAAAGATTGATACTGATTTTGAAATTAAGATGAAAGAGTTAGATGTTGATTTATATGCTTTGGAAACAAAAGACATACAAGATGCGAGAGGTAAGTTTTCTAAAGATTGGACAACTCGAATTATGGGTATTGCTACTTTGGGTGGATTTATGGGTTATATATTTTTAGTAACACTACAACCACCAGAGCAGAACAGTGAGGCACTCATAAACTTAGTCCTCGGCTACCTTGGGGGCCTTGCAAGTGCTGTAATTAGTTTTTATTTTGGTGCATCTAATGGTGGTAGCAAGGACTAATGGAAACATCTCAGAACGGAATAGATTTAATTAAGCATTTTGAAGGTTGTCGATTAGAGCCTTACTTATGCAGTGCCAATGTTTTAACGATAGGTTACGGTCACACAAAAGATGTGGTAGAGAATATGCACATAACCGAAGAAACAGCAGAATCATTACTGCAACAAGATTTAAAAGAGTTTGAAGATCATGTTGATAAATTAGTTACAGTTGATTTAAACCAAAATCAATTCGATGCTTTGGTATCATGGACATTCAATTTAGGTGCGGGTAACTTAAAGTCAAGCACTATGTTAAAAGTTCTTAATGAAGAAAAATACGATAAAGTGCCAGAGCAAATGCAAAGATGGAATAAAAGTGCTGGGGTTGTGAATAAAGGTTTGGTTAAAAGACGAGGTGCGGAAGCATTACTTTTCGCAAGCAAAGCATGGACATAAACCCTTTTTTTCTTTGGAATGTTATTTTAACATTAATATACGCACCATTAATTTATGGTATAAGAAACAACGCGACAGAGATGAAAAGAATAGATATATTGCTTAATAAAACAAGAGAAGAACTGCCAACAAGGTATGTGACTAAAATTGATTTGTTAGAAGATATGGAAAGATTGTTTAAAAGATTGGATAATTTAGAATCAAAAATAGATAGATTAATCTCAAGGTAGAAGGAATAGATATGGCACAAAGAATTATAGACCCTTTATTCAGTTCGGGTTTAAGGTATGCGCAATCAATAGCGGGTGGAGAGAATGTAGCTGACATGATTGCGCCAGGTGTAGGATACTCAGAGGAGTTTCCAGAAGGTTTTGTAATGCGAGATGGAGTACCAGTTTCTGTCAGGGAAGAAGCCCCAATACCCGCACCACCACCACCCCCACCCGCATTAATGCAAGAGCCAGTAAGGACTGCTCCATTTAATCCTAACAACCCATACAATCTTCCTATTGATCCTGAGAGTTTATTTATCAACACATTTCCTACTGGATATTCTAGGGAAGGAAAAGAAATGCTAGATACAGGCATACCAATGGATGACATGATGAATGTCATTCAACCAAGAGAAGCACCCACACCTGTAATGCAACCACCAATGCCACCGATTGACATGGGCATGGTAGATACTTCTGGTTTATCAAGAGAAGAAATAGAATCAGGCGCATTTGATGCTTTGATGTTTCCTAGTATTCCAGAGCCACAACCAATTAAATATCCGTCAGTAGGTTATACGCCTTTTGATTTTACTAACATACAAGCAGCACTAGATAGTGTTGTTCCAGTAAGAGGTGGTGGAACAGGAACTAGAGGTGGTGGAAGAATAAGGAGATAGCATGGCTACCAGAGAGGAAGTATTAGAATCAAACGAAGCAGAATTAATTTTAAAAAGCGATGTATTTAAAAAGTCTATCGAGAATTTAAAAGAAGAATATGTTGCATTATGGATGAATACCAAAGGTGAAGATAATGTTGCNTTTAGAGAAACCTTGCATAATGCGATTAATATTTTACCAGAAGTGGAGAGGCATCTACGCATTTTGGTAGAACGTGGGAAGATAACAAGTGCGCAAATCAAAAAATTGCACAATTATATATAACTAGGTAAAATTTTAAAAAATTAAGGAGTAAACATGAGCAACAACGCCAAGCCGATTGCTTTACAATCAGAGTTAGATAAAACTGTAAGTTCTTTTGAAAATCTTTTGACTCCAGTTGAGGAAGCACCAGAGGAAGTTCAAGCAGAACAAGCAGAAACATCTCCAGAAGATGTCGTTGAAACAGAAATGGAAGCGGAAGCAGAAGTTGAGGCAGAAGCAGAAGTTGAAGTCGAAGATGATTTCGAGGAAGGAGAAGAAGTAGAACAGTCTTTAGAAGAACAAACAGAAGTAGAGGAAGAACTACAACCTAATGCCTACACCGTAAAGATTGATGGTGTTGAGCAAGAGGTCACGTTAGATGAACTCCGAAACGGATATTCTCGTCAGCAAGACTATACTCGCAAAACTCAAGAACTGGCACAACAACGTAAAAGTTTTGAAGATCAGCAATCAGAGTTAGCGAAAAAAGATGCTATTTACGCTCAGTTGTTGCCTCAGTTAGAGGCAAGTTTAAATGGTGAATTGGACAACGAACCAGATTGGTCAGCACTATACGAATCTGATCCTATTGGATATGTTCGTGAAAAAGACGTTTGGGAAGAAAAACGTAAAAAGTTAGATGCTGCTAAAGCTGAAAACAAAAGATTGCAAGAAGAAGCAATGCAAAAACAGCAAAAGCAAATTCAAGATTTTGTCGATTATGGACAAAAGCAACTTAAAGAAAGNATTCCCGAATGGTCTGATGCAGAGAAATCCCAAAAGGATAAACTTGCAATCACTAACTATGCAGTTAATGANCTTGGGTTTACTCAAGATGAAGTTAATCAGGTGATAGATTATAGAGTGCTACTTGGCTTACGAGATGGGATGCTATACCGCAAACAAGTGGCAGCAACCAAGAAGAAGCCAACCCAAAAAGCAGCTTCAAGAGTTGCAAGACCTGGAACAGCCAATAAACCTAAAACAGCAACGCCAGTGAAAAAAGCAAAAATGAGATTAGCTAAATCTGGCAAAGTGCAAGATGCAGCTAAAGTTTTTGAACAATTAATTTAAAGGTATAAAAAAATGGCTAAAGTAACAAACGCCTTTGACACATATACTGCGACTGCTGACAGAGAATCATTGTCTGATACTATCTACAATATCTCTCCAATGAGTACGCCTTTTATGAGTTCCATAGGCAAAACAAATGTAAAAAACGTCCAATTTGATTGGCAAACAGAAGCCCTACCTACTGCATCTGGTACAGGTCAGTTGGAAGGTTTCGAGCTATCAAGAGCAGCTTCTACTGCTACAGTTAGAGAAAGTAACGTATGTCAAATCTCAAGCAGAGATGCAACTGTAACTGGTACGCAAAATGCTTCCGATGCTGCGGGTAAACGCACAGAAATGGCGCATCAACTAGCTATTATGGCTAAAAGTTTGAAGCGTGATATGGAAACGGCATTATGCTCTAAAGTAGCTAAAGCTGCTGGTAACGCGACTACTGCTCGTCAAACTGGTGGTTTTGAAACTTGGACAGAAACTAACGTATCGCGTGGTACTAACGGAGCGGGTGCTGGAAACGGTGCTGCACCTACTGATGGTACACAACGTGCGTTTACTGAAACTATCCTAAAAGCAGTACAACAACTTTGCTTTGCAAACGGTGGTGAGCCTTCAATGTTGATCGTTGGCCCACACGTTAAAAGTGTTGTTTCTGGGTTTACTGGTCGTTCATCTGCAAGACAAATGATTGATGCTAATACTGTAGAAGCGTCAGTTGCTATCTATGCTGGTGACTTTGGTGAATTGCAAGTAGTTCCTTCTAACTTTAGTAGATCAAGATCAGCGTTATTTGTTGACCCTGATTACGCTAAAGTTTCTTACTTGAGAGACTTTGAAACTATTGACATCTCCACTATTGGTGATGCAATGACAAAAATGATTGTCGTTGAATATGGTTTAGAAGTGTCAAATGAGAAAGCGCACGGAATCGCTGCTGACTTATCAACATCGTAAGTTAAACGGAGAGGGGCAGAAATGCCCCTCATTCTTATTGGAATAATCATGGCAAAAAGAACTTTAATAGACTCTAAATCAGGATTTATGAGTGAGTTTGCTACAGAAGATGAAAAGAACATTTATCACAGTTCTCAAAATGTTCAGCCTATTTTGGATAATGTAAAGAATTTATCTTACGGTACGCAAGGTAAAGAATTAAAGCACGTTGCAGAAGTACCTATGGTAATATATCAAAAGGCAGTAAGAGAAGGTTGGGCTAAAGACAGAAAGCAATGGAAGAAATGGCTCAATGATCCAGATAATAAATTATTTAGAATATGGCAAGGTAGAGTATGACTTATGAAGAATTAAAAACTCAAATAGCAAGTTATTTGAATAGAAGTGATTTAACATCACAAATTGATATATTTATTGACACTACCGAAGCAGAATTAAACAGAAAGGTTAGAGATAAAGATATGATTAAAAGAGCAACTGCCACAGCAGATGCTCAATACTTAACTCTACCTGACGATTGGTTGGAAGTAATTAATGTAGAAATTACATCAAATGATTTTTCTCCATTAATGCAACAATCAATAGAATCATTAGATGTATTTAGAAGGGCAAATGACAATACTTCTGGACAGCCAAAGTATTTCGCTATTGTAGATGGCACATTAGAACTTGCCCCTACCCCTGACACATCATATACATTACAATTAACTTATTATGGTAAAATCACCGCGTTAAGCGACTCGAACACCAGTAATTTTGTTTCAACAAACCACCCAGATGTTTATTTATATGGTGCGTTGAAGCAAGCCTCTATTTATCTTATGGAAGATGATAGAGTTCAGATGTTTACTGCGCAATTTGAATTAGCTTTAGAAGAAATGCGTATGCAACAAGAAAGAGCAGCGTTTGGAAAAGGTTCTTTAATACCAAGAAAAAGAACTTATGGTCAACGCAAGAAAACAACATATTTTATGAGAAATTAGGAGTAAATAGAGAATGGCTGGATTTACAGATTATTTAGAAGATAAAGTATTGGATCATGTATTTGGTGGTAGTGCTTACACAGCACCAGGAACTTTATACGTTGGTTTATTTACAGCAGCACCTTCTGATACTGGTGGTGGTACTGAATGTTCTGGTGGTTCATACGCAAGAAAAAGTATGGCTGCTATGACTGTATCAGGCACTTCACCAACCACAGCAACCAATGGATCAGCAGTAGAGTTTGTTACTGCTACTGGCTCTTGGGGAACAGTAACCCATGTAGGTATTTTTGATGCCTCATCAAGCGGTAACTTAATGGCTTGGGCAGCATTATCTGCTTCCAAGGCAGTAGCAAGTGGTGATGTATTTAGATTCGATGCTGGTGACTTAGACGTTACATTGGCGTAATACATGGCCTCAGTAGGCTATGGTTACGGTGGTTACGGGAAGTCCTTTTATGGGCAACCTGTATTTGAACTTGGCGAAGCGACTCTAGCGCAAACGTCAGCTTTTACTGCATCTGCGTCTATGACGTTTGCAGTATCCGCAACATCAGCACAAACATCAGGTGTAACGGCTTCTGGAACTTTACTCAAGTTAGGTGCAAGCACGATTGCACAAACATCTGCTGTAACCGCAACAGCCGAAGTAGTAAAACTGGGTTCTGCTACTATGGCACAAACCTCTGGGTTTGCTGCTACTGGCAGACAAATAGATCGTGGTGAAGCTACGATTGCTCAAACCTCTGGATTCTCAGCTACCGCAGAAGTAGTCAAACTTGGTACAGCAACCATAGCACAAACGTCTGCGGTGAGTGCAACAGCCGTTATTGTTCTAAATGCATCAGCTACAAGCGCACAAACTAGCGCAGTAAGCGCATCAGGAACATTAGTTAAATTAGGTGTAGCAACCTCGGCAGAAACATCAGGATTTAGTGCTACTGCAGAATTGGTAGTATCGGGTGAGGCTACTATGGCGCAGACAAGTGGAGTTACTGCGCTTGGTAGTATAAAATATTCTGGTGTAGCGACTATCGCACAAACATCTAGTCTTTCCGCCATTGGTGGCTTAAAATGGGAAGATGATACTGTAACGACAACCACATATACGGATCAAACAGTAACGACAACAACTTGGACAGACCAAACTGATCCGTCAACGTCTTGGTCAGAAGCAGCTTAACATAGGATAGGAAACATGGCAGATACAACAACTACGAATTTAAGTTTAACAAAACCCGAAGTAGGGGCGAGTACAGATACTTGGGGTACGAAAATAAATACTGATTTAGATACTTTGGATGCAATATTTGGCGCATCAGGTACAGCAGTCAATATGGGAGCAGTTACATTTGGTGGTGCTGTAGCAATACAAGGCACAACACCAACATTAACAATAGGAGATGCAGGTGCAGAAGATACTAAAATCGTTTTTGATGGCAACGCTCAAGACTATTATATTGGTCTTGATGATTCTGC
>JGI25128J35275_1000516_pt1 | contig 12073 bp, 13 predicted proteins | sample ETNvirenome_2_60_FD_35275 | JGI IMG/M metagenome (IMG submission 35275)
TTCTCTCTTGTCATCGACAAAGCAAACTATTTTGCTTTTAAAATTGATGACATCGAAGAAGCACACTCACATGTCAACTTCATGGATCTTGCAACTAACCGTGCAGCTTACCGTTTAGCTGATCAGCATGACCAAGAAGTTCTTGGTTATCTATCAGGTTTTGCACAGTCTTCATTGCATAGCAATGCTGATACTGCAAACTCTACAGTTAATGGTAGTAAAGCTGTAAGTACTGCTGGCTCTAACGAATTGCTTTCAAGCATGCAGTTAAAGAAAGGCGACTTTGGCAACATTACAACTACTTCTGCTGGTAATCATTCAATTCCACTAGCAGCACGTATGCCAGGTGCTACTGCACTTCCAACTGCCACAGCTTCACCATCAATGGTTGTAGCTAGAATGGCTCGTTTGTTGGATCAACAACAAGTTGATACACAAGGACGTTGGATTGTTGTAGACCCAGTGTTCATGGAAATTCTTCGTGATGAAGACTCACGTCTTTTCAACGCAGACTTTGGTGAATCTGGTGGTATGCGTAATGGTCTTGCTTTGAATAACTTTCATGGTTTCCGTGTTTATACTTCAAGCAACTTGCCAGCCGTTGGTACAGGCCCAGGTACAACTGGTTCTGCAAACCAAAACGCCAACTACGGTGTAATCGTAGCTGGACATGATTCTGCTGTCGCAACTGCGGAGCAAATCAATAAAACAGAAACATATCGTGACCCTGATAGCTTTGCTGACATTGTTCGTGGTATGCATCTATATGGCAGAAAGATTCTTCGTCCAGAAGCTCTTGTTAATGCCAAATATAACGCAGCGTAGGGAGGACTGAATTATGGCATTAGGTGATAACACACTCCAAGCGGCACGAGGTAACTCACAACGTGGACGCAACCCTTATTACGTTCAAACTGTATTGAACTTAGCTACAGCTTTATCAGACAAAGGTGGTGCTCTTGCAGCAGCCGATGCTGTTCCTGTTATAGCTGTCCCAAAAGGTCATATGATCTTGAATGCAGGTTTTGAAGTTGATACTGTTACTGACGGTTCTACATTTACTGTAGACTTAGGTACTGGTGTTGACCCTGACGTTTTCGTTGATGGTTTCAACGCAACTGCAGCAACTGCTGTGGGAACATTGTCACAAAACCCAGCAGCTTATCAACCAGTTATGTGTGTAGCCGATGATAACATCGACTTAACACTTGCAACACTATCAGGTGGTGCAGTTACTGTAGGTAAGCTACGTATTTGGGCTGTTCTTATGGATTGCACAGATGCAGGTAAAGACGGTGTTGCTGATGAAGTAGACCGTGATCTACTAGCATAAAAATAACTTTAGGGGCTGCTTTATAGTGGCCCCTTTAGAACATCTAAATGATACTTAAAGCTAAAAATAAATTATCTAGTTGGGATATAAAAGTATTTAATCTGGATGAAGTATATGCCAGAATGGACGATGCTGCTTTAACGGATAGAAATTTTTTAGCTGCTATTAAAAAATCAATAGATGAAAATGGTATGCTTTGGCCTCCAATAGTTTGGTTACAAAAAACCTTTCTACGTTATGCTGAAGAACAACCATACAGACAAGACCCTACTAAACCTGTAGATGTAGATTTTAAGTATCGTTGTGCTATAGGAAATAATAGGTTTAACTACGCTAAAGAAAATGGGTATAAGCAAATAGAATGTGTTTATGTTCCAACTTGGCAAGATAAAGATGCAGTATTAGAAGTAACTAAAATGGAATACTGCGTAGATTTTTAAGAGGATTTAAAATGGCTATTACAACAGCAATGTGTACAAGTTTTAAAAGTGAGCTTTTGGGTGGAACCCATGATTTAGATACTCATACAATTAAACTTGCACTTATTAAAGCTTCACCATCAGGAACATATAATGCAGCTACTACTAACTACTCAAATGTTACAGGTAACTCTGACGAAGCTAGTGGTACTAACTATTCTGCAGGTGGGCAAAATTTAGATAGTGCTACTATTGCAGTATCTGGTACAACTGCACATGTAGACTTTGCAGATGAAGTGTTTTCAAACGTAACAACTTCAGCAGATGGTTGTATTATTTACAACTCTTCTGCATCAAATAAAGCAATTTGTGTAATTGACTTTGGTGGTACAGTTAGTGCTACAGCAGGTGATTTAACTATAGAATTTCCAGCAGCAGGTGCGAGTACTGCAGTAATACGTATTGCCTAAGAGGTAAGTTATGGCAGTCGTAGCAGCTTCAGCTAAATACGGTGTTGGTGTATATGGTGCATCTAGTTTTGGTGCAGTAAATATATCAAGAACTCTTACTGGGGTTGCAGGTACAGGTGCAATACAACCTGTTGCAATAAATGGTTTTGAAATTGATATATCTGAAAGACTTGGTAGTGTAAGTGCTACAGGTGCAATCGGAACAATATCTCCAAACATAGCACCAAATATAACAGGTGTGTCTGCTACAGGTGCAATAAATGCATCACTAGAGTTTAGCAATACACATAGACTTGGTGGGGCATCATCAACAGGTAGTATAGCTACTGTTGGTGCTGGTGTATCGACTTCACTAACAGGTGTGTCAGGTACAGGTGCAGTAGAGTCTGTTTCAGCAGGTGGTTTTGAAATAGACATTAGTGAAAAATTAGCTAGTGTATCTGCAACAGGTGCTATAGGTACAGTACAACCAGTTGTAAGTTTTTCTACTTCACTTACTGGTGTTAGTGGTACATTAGAACTAGGCAGTATAGAAGCTAAAACTGGTGAAAAACTAGGTAGTGTACAGGGTACAACTTCTTTAGGTACAATTACAACTCATACTAGCACAGCTATAACTTCAGTAAGTGCAACAGGAGATATAGGTTTTGCTAGATCAAATGTAATAGCAATAGTATTTGACTATAATTCAGTAAAACATTTGTACAATAAAAGAAGAACAGTTAATTTACCTGAAAGAGCAGCCTAATGCCTACTAAAGTAATAACTGGTGTAGCATCTACAGGTTCTATTGGAACATTATCTGCTAATACAAATGAAAGTTTGTTAAGTGTTTTTGCTACAACTGGTTTAACTGCAGTAACAGTAAGTATAGTAAATGGACCTACTAACGGTGCAAGAACAGCTTTAGTTATAGCAGAATTAAGAAAAGTATATATTGCTCGTAAACCTACATCAGCAGATAGAGTTGTTTACGCAAATGAGGATTAATAAATGAGCTTTCGTTGGCCTAGCAAAGACCCAGATGAAACTTTAGATTACAGTGTAGATTGGTCAAGATTTCTTGATACTGCAATTATTACTTCAGTAGTATGGTTTGTAAAGTCTTCACTATATAATACTAAAACAAGAATAGATCCTGGGCAAACTTTAACAACCGCTTCAAGTAGTGCAACAACTGATGACTTACAAAATGTTGCACAAACAAATACAGATACTGTTGCTACTATAAATATTGGTGGTGGACAAAATAATGTTGAGTATACTTTTTCTTGTCAGATGACTGATAATACTGGTAGTACAGCAGAAAGAAGTATTAAGATAAGATTAAAGGAACGATAAATGGCATATAATTTTATTGGGCTTGTTAATGATGTAAACCGTAGACTTAATGAAGTTGAATTAACTCCTGCAACTTTTCTTACTGCAACTGGTGAGTATGCTATGATTAAAGATGCTGTTAATGCATCTATCCGTTTTGTTAATCAACATGAGTTTGAGTGGCCCTATAACCATGTTACAGAAGAAGAAACTCTTACTCCAGGAATTGTACGTTATGCATTTCCTGCTGATACTAAAATTTTAAATATGAATAGTTTTAGAATAAAAAGAAATGATACACTAGGTAATGAAACTAGAAAATTAACTGTATTATCATACGAAGAGTATTTAGAAAAATATGCTGATGTAGAATATAATACTTCTACAACTTTAAGACAATTACCATCTTTTGTTTTTAAAGCACCTAGTTCAGAGTTTGGTTTAGTAAATCCACCAGATAAAGCTTATGAGTTAGTTTATGAATACTATAGATTACCTGTTGATTTAATAAATTCTACAGATGTTCCGACTATACCTGAACAATTTAGATATGTGCTTGTAAATGGAGCTATGCATTTTGCATATTTATTTAGAGGTGAATCAACAGAATCAGATATAATGCAAGGAAGATTTGAACAAGAAATAAAACAAATGAGAAGTCTGTATATTAATAGGTATGATTATCTTAGATCAACTGTAATTAATACTACTGTACAAACAAACACTAGAGTTTCTTAAACGATGCCTACAACTCGTCAAACATATCCTGTAGAGTTCAGGGGTGGATTAGTTACTAATATAAGTCCTTTGCAGCAAGGTATTAATATGCCAGGTTCTGCTAGAACTCTTAGAAACTTTGAACCCTCAGTGGAAGGTGGTTATCGTAGGATAGAAGGTTACTCTAAATACGACAGTACTTTAATACCACCATATGGATCTCCTGTAGTAACTGGTGCAAGTCAAACTGGTACAAGTCTTAATATAGCTAATATAAGAACAACACCAGAAGCTGCTGATACTTTTAAACTTATACATGCTACAGCAGATGTAAATGGTGCTACTACTAATACTACTGCTCTTGTATTAGATGGTAACTCTGGAACTATTGCTGCAGGTATGACTGTTACAGGAACTGGTATTTCTGGTACAGTAACAGTAGCTTCAGTAACTGATCAAAATAATATAGTTTTATCTTCTACACAAACATTAACTAATGATGTTACATTAACTTTTAGTAAAGTATATACAATTGCGGCTGGAGGTGTTAGTTTTAATGGCACAAACAATACTGCTACTTTAACTTTAAGTTCTAGTCTTCTTACATCACCATTAAATGGAGACTCTGTAGAGTTTGTTTCAACTAATAGTAATTATTTAACTTTAGGTTGTGGTGTATTTTTAGATAGTGTTATTGTTGCTAAAAATAATGATCTATTTAAAACTTCAGGGTCAGGTTATACCCTTTTAAATGTACCTTCTTATGGAACTGTTTTAGTAAATGGTGCATCACAAAGTGGTACAAGTCTTGTAGTAGATGGTCTTACAGGTACACCTCAAGCAGGTGATGTTTTTAAAATAGCTGCTGATGGACCTACAGCAAAAGTTAACGGTGCTACATCTAGTACTACAACGCTTGTCGTAGATACTAATGTGGGTACTATTGTAGCAGGTATGACTGTTTCTGGAACTGGTATTGCAGATGGAACAACTGTAGCAAGCTTATCAGATCAACAGAATTTAGTAATATCATCAGCACAATCAATAGCTGATAATATTGATATAACTTTTAGTAGTACAACAGATAAAATTTATACTGTTACTAGTAATGCAAGTGTAAGTTCTGGTGGTGCTACANTAGCTATAGCTCCTGCTTTAGCTAGTTCTCCAGCAGATAATGCTGCAATAACTTTTTTAAGTACGTCAAGAGAAACTGCTGGTAAAACTAGATTTTCTAGATATAACTACGATGGAACAGAAAAAATAGCTATTGTAGATGGTCAAAATGTACCTGCTGTATTTACTCAAACAAGTGCGTTTACAAACCTTAATGATGCACCTTCAGATGTAACAGGTGCAAGTTTTGTAGTAAATTTTAAGAACCATTTATTTTTTGGTAAAAATGATCTACTTACTTTTACTGCACCATATACTGATAGTGACTTTACAATAGCAAATGGTTCTGGTACAATCGGTGTAGGTGCTGATATTACTGGATTAATAGTATTTAGACAACAGTTAATAATATTTACAGAGTCTTCTATATTTTCATTAACTGGTAATACTATTGCTGATTTTACACTACAATCTATTACATTAGATATTGGTTGTACTAACTCAGATACTATACAAGAAGTTGGTGGAGATATAATGTTTCTCGCACCAGATGGTTTAAGACTTTTAAGTGCGACAGAAAGAATAGGTGATTTTGGTCTTGCTGTAGTATCTAAAGAAATACAAAAAGAAGTTACAAATTTTGTAACTAGAAATACATCTTTTGCTAGTGTTGTTATAAGAGAAAAGTCTCAATATAGAATACTTGGATATAATCCTAATATCAGTCAAGGTTCTTCAATGGGTATCTTAGGAACACAATTTGCAGATCAAGGTGGTGAAGGAATGTCTTGGGGAAATGTAAGGGGCATTCGAGCATATGTAGCAGATAGTAGATTTTATCAAAATTCAGAAACAATAGTATTTGCAAATAATGATGGCTACTTATATAAGATGGAAGATGGTAACAGTTTTGATGGTGAAAATATTCAAACTGACTTTTCTACTCCATTTTTACCAATTAGTGATCCAAGAGTTCGTAAGACATTTTATAAAATGTTTGTATATACAGATGCACAAGGTAGTGTGGCGTTAGATGCAAATTTAAAATTAGATTTTGATAATTTAGGAAGTATACAACCTCAACAGATTTCTTTAAGTAATGCAACTACTGCTGCATCATTTTACGGAACTGCAATTTTTGGTACAGCTACTTTTGGTAGTAAACTAAAAACACTTTTTGAATCACAAGTAATAGGATCAGGTTTTGTCGTATCTTTACAATTCACATCTGATAGCACTGATCCACCATTTTCTTTAGATGCTATCACATTAGAATACGGAACAAATACAAGAAGGTAAAAAATTATGGGAACAGGTTACACTAGAAATGACTCAGGNAATAACATTGCTGACGGTAATGTTATCAATGCTTCTGACTTAGATGGTGAGTTTGACGCAGTACAGTCAGCGTTTAATTCTTCTTCTGGTCACACACATGATGGCACATCTGCAGAAGGTGCTCCGATAGAAGTACTCGGACCTTCTCAAGATGTGGTGATTACTGCATCAGTCTTACGTCCTAAGACAGATAATACTGTAGATCTTGGAACTAGCAGTTTAAAGTTTAAAGATTTGTATTTAGATGGAACAATGAACATAGATAGTTTATCTGTTACTGATGCTGATGTTACAGATGCTACTATTAAACTAGACGGTAACTTTCCTACTGGTTCTAGAAATATAGCATTTGGTTTAACTGCATTAGATAGCTTAGATGGTTCAAGTCCTGGTGGAGATAACATTGCTATAGGTAATGCTGCATTAACTGCACTTACAACTGGTGATCATAACATTGCCATAGGTTCATCTGCAGGTGATGCATTGACTACTGGTGGTAAGAACATAGCAATCGGTCATGAAGCTTTATCAACAGAAGATGGTAACGGTGAAAGTGTTGCTGTTGGTTATCAAGCACTCAAAACACAAAACGCAGGAGCATCTGGTTTAAACGTAGCAGTTGGCTACCAAGCAGGTACTGCAATTACCACTGGTGTTAAAAACGTTATAGTAGGTGCTTCTGCAGGTGTTGCACTTGCAGGTGGAGCTAACAATACGGCTGTCGGTTATGAAGCACTATCTACAGAAGATGGTAATGGTGAAGCTGTAGCTATAGGTTATCGTGCATTAAAAACACAAAATGCAGGNGCAGCATCTTATAACGTAGCAATAGGTTATGATGCAGGACTATCAGTTACGACAGGTGTAGAGAATACCCTCATAGGTGGGGCAGCAGGTGATGCACTTACTGATGCAGACTTCAATGTATCTGTGGGTACTTTTGCGTTATCAACAGATACGTTAGGTTCAAAGTCTACAGCAGTAGGTTCTGCTACATTAAATAAGCAAAACTTTACTACTGCTACGGACAGTCATAATACAGCCGTTGGATTTAGTGCAGGTAAGGAAGTCACAACAGGTATAGAAAACACTTTAATTGGTAGTGAAGCAGGTGATGCCTTGACTGTTGGTAGTAGAAATATAGCTGTTGGTCATGATGCTTTAAGTGGTGATACTCAAGGGTCTAACACTGTAGCTATTGGTTATAATGCACTTAAAACACAAAACTTTACTACAGCTACTAATGCGTACAACAGTGCTTTGGGACATAATGCAGGAGCATCAGTAACAACAGGCATACAAAATACCCTTATTGGCGGTCTAGCAGGTGATGCACTTACTACTGGACAAGAAAATGTTGCTTTAGGGTATGGTGCTTTAAGTGCTGACGATGTAGGAAACCATTCTACTGCAATTGGATGGAATGCTTTAATATCTCAAAATTATGCTACATCTACAGACAGTAATAATACAGCAGTAGGTTGGAATGCAGGTTCATCAATCTCAACAGGTACAACTAATACTGTTGTAGGTTCTCATACAGGTGACGCAATAACTGTAGGTCATCATAACACAGCTTCAGGTTTTGCAGCATTAAGTGGTGACACAAAAGGATCAAACAGTATTGCCATCGGTAGTTATGCTTTAACTACACAAAACTTTACTACAGCTACAGATGTTTACAATACAGGAGTTGGATACAATGCAGGTGCAGCAATCACTACAGGGGTACAGAATACCTTGATAGGGGGTAATGCAGGTGATGCTTTAACTGATGCAGATTATAATGTTGCTGTTGGTACTTCTGCTTTAGGTGCAGACACATTAGGTTCTAAATCTGTTGCTATAGGTAGAGATGCCTTACAGACACAAAACTTTACAACAGCTACAGACTCTCACAATACAGCAGTTGGATATGCCGCAGGTACATTACTACAGACAGGTACATCAAACACCTTGATAGGCTCTTCTTCGGGAGATGCAATTACTACAGGTAACGACAACACTATAGTTGGTAGCTTTGCAGGATCTGCTCTTACAGGTTCTGAACATAATACAGCAATGGGTAAATTAGCATTAGCTACTGACACTTTAGGTAGTTATAATACAGCAATTGGAACTTTAGCCTTAAATACACAAAACTTTACTACAGCTACAAATAGTTACAATACTGCTGTAGGAGCTTTAGCAGGAAGACGTATTACAACAGGAACAGAAAATACTTTAATTGGTGGCCTGGCAGGTGATCATTATACTTCAGGGAATAGCAATGTAGCAATAGGAGTTCTGGCATTAACAGCCGATACACTAGGAGATAGAAACGTTGCTATTGGTTATGGATCACTTGCTACACAAAATTTTACTACTAGTACAGATAGTTACAATACAGCAGTAGGGTTTTCTACAGGTAATGCGGTTACAACGGGAACTAATAATGTTTTTGTTGGTAGACAGGCAGGACTTGCTGTTAACACTGGATCAAATAATACTTACATTGGCCCAGGAAGTTGTGGGGTTTGTACTACTGGAAGTAATAACGTTAGTATAGGCGGCTTTAATGGCAACCAAGATGGTCATAACATGACAACCGATAGTAATACTATAGTTATTTCTGACGGTGCAGGAACTGTTAGAACTATGATAAGTAGTGATGGTTATCAAAGACACAAATCAGTAAATGCTTCTCTTGTTAGTGGTAGTACACATACGTTTTCTCACGATAACAATGATACTGAAGGTTTTCTTGTTGAACAACAACACGGTTCTTTTACTTCAAGTTCATTAAAAGTTAATTCTCACAGGGTTGCTAGTTCTTCTTATGAGCATTTTTTAACAAGGTCTGGAAACAATGCAGATGTAGAACATTATCTTAGAGGTGATGGTAATGCTTACTGCGATGGTTCATGGAACGGTGGTGGTGCTGACTATGCTGAATACTTCGAGTGGAAAGATGGAAACTCCGATAACCAAGACAGAACAGGTTATACAGTTGTGCTAGATGGTGAAAAAATTAAACTAGCTACAAGTGATGATGCAGCCGCCAATATTATTGGTGCTGTGTCTGTTAATCCTTCAGTTGTTGGTGATAATGATATTCAGCGATGGAAAGGTAAGTATTTACTCGATGACTTCGGTGCTTATCAAATGGAAGTATATACTGAAACATGGTGGATTGATGAAAACAATGTTAAACAATCTTATAACACAGATAAAATTCCTGATAATGTTACTGTTCCTGACAATGCAACTGTAGAAACTAAAGATGGAAAAGGTATTACATTTGTTAGAAGAAAATTAAACCCAGACTACAATCCAGATATAGCATATATCTCTAGAGAAGATAGACCAGAATGGGAAACCATTGGTATGATGGGTAAACTTCGTATTCGCAAAGGACAACCAACTGGTGACAGGTGGATCAAGATGCGTGATATATCTGACACTGTAGAGGAATGGTTAGTAAGGTAGAAGAATAAGCATGGACTTAATACAAAGAAATTTTCCAAACATAGGTGTGGTTGAAGCTCAACTGCCAGAGGACGTTGTAGATAATATATGGAAAGTCGTGAACGAGGCAAGAGAACAACCAGAGGACATGAAACCTGAACTTGCAGGTAACATTAGTAAGTCTATCAGGTTGGACGGTGACTCACCTTTACTAAAAGAGTTTGTTGGTAAGCTACTACCTTCGTTTATACAAAGTCACATTGAAGCGTATGGCGCACCTTGGCGTGAAACTATGAGTGAGGGTGAAGGTTGGAACTTAGAAAGTCTATGGGTAAATTTTCAAAAACAGCATGAGTTTAACCCACCGCATGACCACAGTGGTTTGTACAGCTTTGTAATATGGATGCAGATACCTACGTCTTATGCAGAGCAAAAGAAACTTCCTATTTGTGCTAACTCAAATGCAGATAACCATATATCTAATTTTGCATTTAGCTACACGAATACGTTGGGTAGGATATCAACCTTTGCTTACAACATGGAAAAAGAAGCAGAGGGTTACATGGTTATGTTTCCATCAACTATGCTTCATCAAGTGTTTCCTTTTTACGACAATGATGGGGAACGTATATCAATCTCAGGCAATATCAACATTGCAAAACTAAAAGGGTAAGTAAAATGGCAAGAGATGCAGATCAGATAGCACAAAATCATGCTGCAATGCTTGGTAGTGTGTCAGTAATTAATACTGTTATTGCTACACATAATAAAGGTAGTGATGCAACTTATGAAGATTTCGGATATGACATGACTCATAACGAAAAGAAAGAGCGTGTAGCTCGAAGCAATGATTATCTAGTTACTATGAAAGCACTAGATGATTGGGGTAATGAAAGTTTTACAGAAATAGATGCAGCTATATCTGCTGCTAATTCTTTTACTGGAAGCTAATTTAACTATTGTAAATGAAAGGAAAATAGCAATGGGAAAAAATAAAAAAACACCTATAACTATAAACAACAAAGAATACTTTATTGAAGATTTAACTGATGAACAAAAAATATTGTTTAATCATGTAGCAGATTTAAATCGTAAACTATCTAGTGCTAAATTTAATTTAGATCAGCTAACTGTTGGTCGTGACAGTTTTGCAAGTATGCTTGCACAATCTGTAAAAGCACCAGTAGAAGCAAAAATTGTAGACGAAGATAAGGCTGCATAACTCTATAGGTTATAAATGGAAAACATGAAACTTCCCATAGCTCTAGTTATGGCAATGGCTGCACAGCTTGCAGGTGGTGTCTGGTGGGTATCCCAACAGGCAGCTACTATATCATCACTAGAAGAAAACGTAGCACAGTTTGCTAGTCGCATGGCTGTAGAAGATACGGTAAATCTTAAACGTGATGTACAAGAAAGTAAGTCTGACATAATAGAACTGTGGGAAGATAGTGATGAAATATGGGAAGAGATGGGTGCTATGGTTGCAACATTTAGTTCTATCAATCAACTTAAACAAAGAATAGCTTTACTAGAGACAGAACTAAAGTACATGAACCGTGAACATGACAGAATGATAAGGCCTATGGATGATGGAATGTAGTCATGGACCCCATCACGATTTTAAGCGGAATAAAGTTAGGACTTCAAACTGGCAAATCCGTAGCAGGTCTAAGTAAACAGATTGGTCAGTTCTTCGATGCAACAGATCAAGCTAAAAAAACTTTACAGAAAAAAGGCATCTCAAGTAAAAGTGTTAATGCCACTGCACTAGACCGTTGGGCAAAGGTACGTCAAGCAGCAGAAGCTGAAAGTGAATTGCAGGAATGGATCACACAGACGTATGGCAGGAGCAAGTGGTTGGAACTCCTCCGCATACGTAAGGAAGTGTTACAAGAAAAACGTGAGGCAGA
>JGI25128J35275_1000522_pt1 | contig 11973 bp, 6 predicted proteins | sample ETNvirenome_2_60_FD_35275 | JGI IMG/M metagenome (IMG submission 35275)
AACAACTTTATGTTAATGAAGTAAGACTATTTATTTATAAGGGCGGTCTAGTATCGCCCTTATATTTTTATTAATTATATTATATATTATATTATGGCAAAGAAAAAACAAGCAACTAAGGTTGAAGAACCTGTGGTTGAAGAAACAATGGTTATAGAAGAACCTAAGGTTGAGGCTCCTAAAGAAAAAGCTAAACAAAGAGATACTTGGGAAATAAAAAATAGAATATATCACTTAAAAGGAAAAAACAAACCTTTATCTAGATCTATTAGATCATCTAATATATTTCATTTTGACGAAGAAAAGGGTTATGAAAGAGAATTAAAGTATTGCCAAAATCAAAGAACATGTTTCGTTGATGAAATGAAGGGTGATCAGAGATTAGAGCATATTGTTTTTAGAAGTGGAACTTTATTTGTAGAAAAAGAAAAGACAGTTCTACAAAAATTATTATCTTTATATCATCCTCACAGAGATAAATTGTTCTATGAGCATAAACCAGTTGAAATTGCAGAGAATCAATTAGATTGGTTAGAGTTTGAGGTTGAGGCTTTAAAGATAGCAAAAGACTTAGATATTGATATGGCTGAAGCTGTAATGAGAGCAGAGGTTGGCTCTAAGGTATCAGACTTAAGTTCTAAAGAACTTAGAAGAGATCTATTACTATTTGCTAGAAAAAACCCTCAACTATTCTTAGAATTAACTACTGATGAAAATATTCAACTTAGAAACTTTGGTATCAAAGCTGTTGAGAGCGGTATATTACTTTTATCATCAGATCAGAGACATTTTAAGTGGAGATCAACTGGTAGAAAAATAATGACCGTTCCTTTCGACGAACACCCATATTCAGCGTTAGCTCAATGGTTTAAAACAGACGAAGGTATGGAAATATTTTCTAATATAGAAAAAAGAATGATTTAAAAATAAATTACTTGTTAATTCGAATTAACAAAACTATAGCCACCTTAACGGGTGGCTATTTTTATTTAAGTGCTAACCTTTCGCTTTATTATGTAACTATAATATAGTATAAAATATAATAATATGAGTAAATCGAAAGGACTTGGGGATACTGTTGAAAAATTCACTAGAGCTACTGGTATAAAAAGCTTAACAGAATTAGCTATGAGAGCAACAGGGTATAAAGAGTGTGGATGTGATAAAAGGAAAAAGTGGCTGAATAATCAGTTCCCTTATAAACAAAAATAAATTATGGCTGTAAACGTAGATAATGTATATCAAAAAGTATTAGCNCTAGCTAATAAAGAACAAAGNGGTTATATAACACCTCAAGAATTTAATCTATTCGCAGATAGAGCTCAAAATGAAATATTTGATAATTACTTTCATGGATTTAAAANGTCTACAAGGAANCCTAGTGATCAAATGTTTTACGCAGACGAGGTAGAGATGNTAGAAGAAAAATTACACCCGTTTCACGTTGATACTACCGTGCCAGTTGAAGCTGCTACATTAGCTCTACCAGCCGCTCATAAAATAATTAGTATTACTAGGGCGAACGGAACTCAATTATCTCAAGTAAATAAAACACAAATAACTTATACTGAAGGTAACCCACTAACTAAAGCAGTTTTAACTAGATCTGTTTTTGTAAGAGAAGATTCTGGTAGTGTAACCGTGTATCCACCTGCTACATCAGCAACTTGGGATACGGATACAACTGTGCCACCTGATGGGGTTTTTGATGCTGAAGGATTTGAAGTTAGTTATTATACCGCGCCATCAACACCTAATTGGGCTTATGTTGTAGCTGGAGAAAAGGCATTGTATGATGCGGGTAATTCTACAAACTTTCAATTACACGTTGGCGAAGAAGAAAATTTGGTATCAAGAATATTAATGCTAGCTGGTGTAACGATTCAAAAACCTGAAATCCAACAAGCTGGAATGCAAGATATGCAACTAATTAAACAACAACAAAATAGCTAATTATGGGATTACTAGACGGAACACCTCAATCAACTTATTATAACGCTAATAACTCTGCTAATTATGGTAACTATCAGTTCACTACTATGCAGAATATTATTGACGCGTTTATGTATATATACGTAGGTGAGGGTAAAATAATATCTAAGATAAATAGAACAGATGTTCAGTTCCATGCTATGCGAGCTATACAAGAATTATCTTATGATGTTCTTAAATCTTTTAAGTCTCAAGAAATAGAAGTACCAAACACATTATCAATGATACTTCCTCAAGATTATGTTAATTATATAAAGTTAGTTAGAGTTGGTCGAGATGGTTTAGAGTATCCTTTATATCCAGCTAGTAGAACGTCAGATCCATTTGCTGTAACCCAAAACACAGATGGTACTTATGATTTTGGTACTATAAAAAGAAAATACACAATAACGGTTCCTAATGACGTATATACAGATGGTGCCATAACAACGTACTCAGGTGCTATTGTTGCTGATGGTGATTATTTAAGTTTATGGTATAAAACAGGAGCTGGAACTCTTGGTTATATGTATTTTATATTTGATTCTGATAATGATATGGAAGACGGCACTAATCCGCTTTCATCACTTGATGGCCCTAGATTTACAGTAACATATACAGTTGGTATGAACGAAGGTCAAATTTTAGCAGTTTTAAAAGCTGCTATTGATGACACTGGAAGATTCACAACGGAATTACAAGGAGATAATTTAATTGTTACGCACGTAGATGATTTACCATCTTCTGGTGCTACTGTTAATGAAGGTCTTTATAGTCAATCTGACGCTCCTGCTGCCACAGACGCGTTAAATGCTAATGGTTGGGCATTTACATTAACTCAAGATAACGTTGGTCCCTCTGACAACGTAACAGAACAAGTACCAAGTGACACTGCTACTAATTTTCAAAGTGGCACTCCAATTAACTACCAACTATACGATATTAATTATGTGAATGATGTTGAAATATCTCCTCAAGGTAGAAGGTACGGTTTAGATCCAAGTCACGCTCAAATGAACGGTTCTTATTTCATAGATAATTTAAGAGGATTAATTAAATTTGGATCTTCTTTAGCTGGTGTAACGGTAACATTACATTACGTAAGTGATGGATTAGGAGATGATTCGGAAATGGTTGTTCATAAATTCTGTGAAGAAGCTTGNTACAAGCATATAGCGTACGGAGTGTTGTCCACGAGATCTAATATACCAGAATACTTAGTACAAAGATTTAAAAAAGAAAAGTTTGCTGAAACCAGAAAGGCAAAAATAAGATTATCAAACATTAAAATAGAAGAGTTCACTCAAGTACTTAGAGGTATGGGTAAACAAATAAAATAAAATTATGGGAGAAATTAAACATGGTTTTACGGCTGGTAAGATGAATAAAGATCTTGATGAGCGATTAGTTCCTCAAGGTCAATATAGAGACGCCAACAACATTCAAATTAGAACTACCGCTGGCGATGGAGATGGAGCAGAGGGTGGAGAAGCTGGTGTTATTCAAAATTTACAAGGAAACGTTGGTATGTCTTCTGCTACAGGTTCTTTACCTATAGATACTAGTTTTTTAGATACTGATTTTACTTGTGTAGGTTCTATCTCTCGTGAAAAAACTGATTCAGCTTATTTCTTTTTTACATCAGGTAAATTTTTAACAACTGATCTAACTTCAACTACCGAAATAGTTAAAATAGATACTATAGTAGAATACACTGTTACATCTAGTTTAAGTACACCAGTGGTTGTAGATAGGTGGGGGTTACAAACTCCAATAATTAATGTATGGGGCAATAATGATGGAGACGCCTCAGACAATGAGGCACCAACTGGTACTATAACTACATTTAATGTTATATCTACTCTTCCAGCAAAAATAAGGGAAGGTATGACTATTGAATTTACTCAATCTACAAATCCTAATAACTTTGCTAAAGTTAAAATAAAAAAGATAGATGGTAATACGATACATTTATACGATCAAATAAATACTGCAGATGCTGCATGGGGTAGTTTTACTCACGCCAGGTTTACACATCCTAGAGCTTTAAACTTTGATACACACACGCTTATAACTGGAATTAATATAATAGATAATTTATTATTTTGGACAGATAGCATTACTGAGCCAAAGAAGATAAATATAGATAGATGTAAAGAAGGTACTAGTCCTAATGGCACGTCACATACTAAATTATTTATAACAAATCCTAATACAGAGATACTAGAAGACGCTGGATCGTTAGAATTAACCGGTTTAAATAGTGACTTATTAGAAGAGCATATAACTGTATTAAGACCAGCTCCTAAAACTCCACCAACAATACATACAGAACTTAGAGATGACGCGGAGTTGTCTTTTGCTGTAGAAGATTACTATACAACTATTGAAGGGGATGATACTGGTACATATACAAGTCTATGGGATATTCAAGATGATGTAGAAGGAATGGTTGGTACTACAGCCTTTATAGGTTCAACAACTGACGATGCTGGTACCACATATAATTACGGTTTACCAATACCTGATTTAATTCAAATACCTTTTCAAATTGGAGATACCTTTGTAGTGTCGCAAGAGGATGTAGAAGAAGGTTTTACTCCAGTAATATTTAAAGTGAAATTTTTAGGATATTATGAAGGGTATCCTACTCCATCACCAATTGACGTACCAACAAGTTTAATAAAAGTAGAAATAATAAAAGCACCTAATTACTTACCAGATAATAGTATGCATCACTGGTCTTTTAAATACGTTGATAACGAGGATTCTAAATTTGAATTAAAATTTCCGAGATTTGGTTATAGATATAAATACGAAGATGGAGAATACTCTGCGTTTTCTCCTTGGTCTGAACTAGCTTTCGACCCTGGTTTATTTGATTATGACCCAGTAAAAGGTTATAATCTAGGTATGGTTAATACTATAAAAAAAATAACTATAAAAGATTTTATACCATATTTCACGGATAGAGCTTTAGATATAACTGATATTGAAATACTTTATAAATCAACAGAGTCACCAAACGTTTATACAATAAAAAATATTAAGAAGATAAGAGATGGTGAGTGGGAGCTGTTTACACCTGATGGTATTTTAGATCCTAACAATACCACCCAAGGAGGTGAACTTTCATTTTTTGATAATTTAGGGACTGGTGCTCTAGAAATAAAATCAGAAATAATACATAGAGTTGTATCTTCAAACCAGACTTTAAGAACCTTTGATAACGTACCTAGATTCGCTTTAGCCCAAGAAATTACTGGTAGCAGGATACTATATGGTAATTTTGTTCAAGGGTTTGATATAAAGTATCCAGTTGGGTTAAATCAAGATGTAGTTAGTGAATCAGTTAATGACCAACCTAAAAGATCGGTTAAAACAATTAGGGATTATAAAGTTGGTATGGTATTTGGAGATGTATACGGTAGAGAAACACCTGTTATTGCATCAAACAAAATAAACGTAGGGGTTAGCGCTTTTGGGACTGATGAATATTTTGCTGCAACGGATGAGTTACAGGTCCCTAAAGAACTTTGTGCACAAGCTAATAAATTATCTGTTAAACAAGTATGGGACAAGCCAGGTTTACCAGGTGGAGATCCATCTTCAATGGAATGGATGGAGTACGTAAAATACTACGTTAAAGAAACTAGTAATGAATATTACAATTTAGTGTTAGATAGGTGGTATCCAGCAAGGAAAGAAAATAATATATGGTTATCCTTCCCATCAGCTGATAGAAATAAGGTTGATCTTGAAACTTATTTATATTTAAAGAAAGCACATGGAAGTGGGGATGCTATATTAGACAAGGCTAGGTATAAAATAATAGATATAAAAGCCGAAGCGCCTGACTTCATAAAAACGGAATCAAGAGATATAGGGTTAGTAGATATAACAGGGAATCCTACTGAAGCGGGTTCACCTATTGGAGCTGGTGATCCTCAACTAAACGAGCCTTTTCTTTTAACTTCACCTACTAATACTAGAATAGAAGTACCTGATGCACAGTGGCAAGGATTTTTAAACTTATATGGAGAAAATAGAAAAGGACAGCTTTTTGTAAGAGTAGTGGGTAGAACAGAAAATCCAGCTTCAGGCGCGGTGTTTAATCAAATAACAAGTGGTGATTATAAAAAAGTAACACATCATTATGTGAAACCTGATAATGAAAATGGTGTAGTAACTTATGAAAGTTCTTTCCTTGGATCTGCTGATATGGTAGATAGATTTGCTGCCGCTGGTTACGATATAGACGGTAACTGCGCTAATCAATGTTTAAAGTATTACTTTGAATTTAAGGAAGATGTAGTAGAAAATAAACCAGAGTTTGATGGTAGGTTTTTTGTTCTTATAGAAAAAGACGAAACAACTGAAGAGATGATAGAGTTGACTACTACAAATGTGAATACATACGATGAGATAGATTTAATTACAATAAATTATGTAGACTCTCAACAGTATAATCCGGCGCTACAGGGCCCTTTCTCTATGGGAGGTGATATTAGTGAGATGGTAGACATTTATGGTGGTAGTGGCTTGATGACTGCTTTTGTTACTGGAGAAATAGATGGTGAGAGTGTTATTCACACGGATCCCACTGATCCTTGGGAATGGTGGGGATGGGGATACTTCTCGACTACAGTACCACACCCAACNCACACTTTCCAAAATACGTCTCCAGCAAATTATGATTCTAGACAGGCTCACTTTTTCGCCTTAGGTTGCAATGATGGAAGTGGTGTTGGTGGATTAGGTGGTTATAATTCGCACCCAATTAATGACTCTTTTACTAATTATGATGATGCTTTTTCAAATATGGGGACGATAGGCACGGTTAATTACGCGGGTATTACAGCAAGCTTTTGGCAGAAGTATAAGCGATTTCACAGATTTAGTGAAGAGCATGGTTATGGAAACATGGGACCAGATGGTAATAATTTAGCGAACGAACATATGATATTCTTAGATGGAGCTAGAGCAAATCAACTTCATCTTCGAGAATATGGAACTGATATAAACGTAGTTGGAGAACAAGGTACTTTAGGTGTATACAACGGTTGGGGATACGGTGCTGTAAGTAATGACTCAATTGCTGAAAACGGTGAAATAGGTGAAGCAACAGGAATTTCTGTATTCAATTATAAACCAACAGCTTTAGATCAAGGTCATGCTGATTCAGGTTTAGGTAGAATGATGTTGAGTAAAATAGGTAATTGGGGCCCTGACTCTGGTAATGCTACCGCTGGGGCTATATGGAATTATTTTGCAGGACCAGCTGCTAATGGAACTTATTTCTCATTTAAAGATGATGAATCTAATGATGGCGAGCCTTATGTTTATAAAGTTGTAACAGTTCACCCAAATGATTCTGATACTACCTTTCCAGTTCAAACATCAATTCCTGGAAAAAGTAGAAATTTTGGGTGGTTGGCTCAACTTGATGATAATAATTGGTTTATTGACTATGGGTACGGTGGTAGTAATGATACGGATAACTGTGAAGATACAAAGCCAAGAAGTCAGAAGTTTGGTCCTGATCAGTATCTCCAGTACAGTGAAAGTAGTAGTTTTGATGAAACGTGGGGAGTAGATGCTGTTAAATTTGCTGGGGAGAACAGAAGGTGTATGGATATAAATTTAAACATAATCCCTTGTTGGAAGAATTTAGATTATATTTTTAATCCTAATCAGGAATTTAGTGAGGATTCTAACTTTATAAGAATAGGTATAGCCGCAAATAATGATGCGGGAAATGAAAGTGATATAGAACCTGGTGATACGTGTAACCACAGGTACCATAGAATATGCGGTCATTGCGAGAGTGAAAGTGGCGGCACGTGGAGCACGAGTAAGGTATGTAAGAGAGAATCTATAAGATTTGAATTTAGAAGAGTAGATATGGAATCTGGGGAAGTCAGTAATACTGGTATAATTCCCGAAGAGTTTGATCCTAGAGGTCATGCTAAACATGATGGTACACATGGTGGTATAAAAATATCAATATTAAAACCTGGTATTATAACTGGTGGTAAAGAAATAGAAATTGAAGAAGACAGAGCGGTTTGGGAGACAGAGCCAAAAGAAAACGTAGGTTTAGACTTATACTATGAGGCTACACACGCATTACCTATGCAGTTAAGAGAAGGTAATACTTTATCCTATGCACCTTTTAAATCTAGAGTTTTTATTGAAAGAACAGATCCTTTAACCGGCGCTACAGTAATAGATGACTTGCACATTCATCCCACAGCAGGTACTTCATATAGAGATGTAATGGTTGGAGGTGCAGAGTATTTGGAAGATGATGTAATAATTAAAGTGATATCTACAAACGTTCTCTTAACTGATACTTTAGGAGCAGATTATATTGGTATGCATTCATTTGGTATAGGTATAGGAGACACAATAGTATTTGAACATAGCAGTGGACTTCAAACAAGAAGTGTAGTAGAAGGTTATTACTTAGAACCAACGGGTGGTGAAAACTGTACGTACGTACCTCAGGTGGAGATTTCTACAACGTTTGATTATGGAGCTGAAGATGCAGTTTTAGCTGATACTTCTAGTATTTCTAGTGGTATGAGCATAACTGGAGAAGGTATACCACCAGGTATTTTTATTATATGGGATGGTACCGCGGTAACATTATCTGACACATCTTGGATCACTGGAACTATAAGTTCTTTACCTGTAACTTTATCAATGCCTACTGGGTATTATAAAATAGATAAGGACGTTTACAAATATAAAGTAAAACTTGGTTGGCACAATTGTTATTCATTTGGTAATGGTGTTGAATCAGATAGAATTAGAGATGATTTTAACGCACCGCAGATAGATAATGGTGTTAAAGTTTCAACAACTATAAATGAATACGGAAAAGAAGATAGGTCAAGTAGTTTAATTTTTTCAGGATTATATAATACTACATCGGGTGTCAATGATCTTAATGAATTTAACATGGGTGAAAAAATAATAAAAGATTTAAACCCTGAATATGGTACTGTACAAGCATTAAAAACTAGAGATACTGATGTTGTAGCATTTTGCGAAGACAGAGTATTAAAAGTACAAGCTAATAAAGAAGCTGTATTTATGGCGGATAACGATCCTAATATAGTGGCGACTGATAGGGTATTAGGCACAGTCTCTACATTTAAAGGTGATTATGGTATATCAAGAAGTCCAGAATCTTTAGCATCCGATCAATATAGATTATATTTTACTGATTCACAAAGAGGTGCTGTATTAAGATTATCTATGGACGGTTTAACACCTATATCTAATGTTGGTATGACAACGTGGTTTAGAGATAATATAATGGGTGCTGCAGGTTATGGTATAAAATTACTTGGTACATTTGATAAGGTAAATGGTGAATATAATTTAAGTATTAATAATAATAAAACTATATCATTTAATGAAGGTTCTAAAGGTTGGGTGAGCTTTAAATCATTTGTTCCGGATCAAGGTGTATCAGTTACTGGTAAATACTTAACGGTAAAACATGGCACTATATACGAACACTATAAAGACACAATTGATATAGATACTGGAGAAGTTAATAATAGAAATTTATTTTATGGAGCAGAATCGTTAGCGCCTAATGCTGAATCAACATTAACAATAGCTTTTAATGACGTTCCAAGTCAAGTTAAATCTTTTAAAGCTATGAACTATGAAGGTTCGCAAGCTAGAATTGATCAGTTTACTACAGAAACGGTAAATAACGTTAGCTATACAGATGGCGAATATTATAATCTATTTGGTAAACAAGGTTGGTGGGTTCAAGATATAAGAACTGATTTACAGCAAGGAGCTATAACGTGGTTTGTTGATAAAGAAAATAAATGGTTTAATAAGATAAGTGGTCAACAAACAGCATTAGAAAATTTAGACACATCAGAGTTTACAGTTCAGGGTATTGGGTCACCTTTAATAGTTACACTTCCAGAGGCAACTACAGATGCTGATGGTAATGATACCACAACAACGGATACAACAACAACAAATGATGATGGCACAACTGACACGACAACTACTGTAGATGAAACCACTTATACTTTCACAATAATGAATAATACAGAAAACGATAACGATTAATTATGGGTAAATTACAAAACTGTCAAGACGTAACACCGTGGTCATCACAAGAGTTTGCTGGAGATGGGCCTAGTAATAATACTTTAGAGGTTCAAAGTTCACCAGCGGGTTATAACGTTCCTTTTGTAGGTAGCCAGACGGCTTTTTATTTAACTATAAAACCTGATGCTAACCATACTATTGATAGAACTAGGATAGATATACATGATAGCAGCGACACAGCTTTATCTGAAACTTTATCAGCGATTAATTATGTGGTATCATCTCCAGCAGATTTTTCTAATGGTATAGCACAGTATTATTTATATGATCACGCTGATTTTCCAGATATATATGAAATTAGATTATTTGATGCTTTTGGTGATAATTGGAATGATCCTAACAATTTTGTTATCGCTCAAATAATTATGGAACCAGACTTCGTAATGCCAGCTAGCAACCACGTTATCAGTATAGATTTTGATGGTAAAGCTGTAGGATTTGAACCACCACCACCACCTCCACCAAGCACACCTCAAACAGATGATTATGTTGCTAGTAATTTTACCTATGACTCTGAACTTTTTTTCACTAATACTACCGCATCCGACGGGTTTGAAATATTTTTAGCTCATGGTTACGAAAGCGCAGAATTTGCAAACTCACTATACAATTTAAACAATAATCGGCTGTGGTTGCAATTTATACCTGATGAGGATACTGTTAGTAACGGTATGGTGTGGTGGCCACCTTATTTTGATAACAATGGTTATTACCAGCAGTATGCTAATATTAATAATAATGGTTTTACTAATGGATGGCAGGATTTAGAAGATGGAACTAACTATTTAGAATCTTTTGATCCCACGTATTACACCCCTTATTACAACACATTTGAGCAAGATGGCGTGTATAATGCTTCAACAACTGAAGCGCCTCACACTATAGAAACAACTTGTGGGCAACTTTTTTTACAAAATCTAGGAGATGATGGTGGGAGTCCGCATAGTTTGAATTTTACAAATATTCAATTTCCTAATCACCCTAATGGAGACGCTCAACCAAATCGGACAGACGCTAAAAATAAATCTATTATATTTAGATGGGGTAAAAGTTGTGGTAATAACCTTACTGGAGCTTGGAGAGGTCTGTGTATTGAAGACCACCCTACTATATCACCAGGTGATATTGCGGTATCTGGACTTACTTTAAATTCTAATATTTATGGTGGCGGTATACTACCCTCATACTTAGAGTGGTATATTAGTTTAGGTGAAAATACTAATTACAAATTATCAGCAGTACCAGAAGTAATTGATGTATGGAAAATTATAACCTGGGAAGATGTTGATGATGTTAGTGCTAATCCTTATGGTGGCGCTGATCCTATGATTGATCAATATCCACCAAATATGGATTGTTTAGGTTTAGCAGATGGCACAAGTGAACAACATCCTAATTTTTGGTACAAAGTTTCTGATTCAACTACTAATGAAAGCGATTTAGATATAAACAATATCCAGCTTTTTTCAGTAAATAACACTACCGTTAGAATGAGGATACCATTCAAAAGCGGATTATCACTTGAAAGGTATACGCCAACACAGTTTATACAAAACCACAGAAGAGAAAATAAAATATTTATAAATATATATCCATTGTTAATAACGTAATTATGGCATTGAATACTACAACAAATTTAACTTTAAAATTAATAGCTAAAACCAAGGGCAATCCTAGTACTTACTTAGTTAATACCGTTGCTGTATCTCAAAAATTTAGAGTGCAAGGTAAACAACGTAGCTATGGTAATACTACTGTTACAGATGGACATATTACTAAAAGTTATACATCTACTTCAGCATTAACTAGAGAAGATGCTGGTACTATAAATGAAGTTAGCACTAACCTTGT